>Ga0209611_10008790_pt1 | contig 15586 bp, 12 predicted proteins | sample S1TSphgellanicum_3_FD_187693 | JGI IMG/M metagenome (GOLD analysis project Ga0209611, IMG submission 187693) | Host-associated microbial communities from peat moss isolated from Minnesota, USA - S1T2_Fc - Sphagnum magellanicum MG (SPAdes) (version 2) | ecosystem: Host-associated > Plants > Peat...
TCGGGCGGGGGGGGCCAGCACGGGCCCGAGGGGAGGCACATGCGAGGAAGGATCGGGCGAGGGGAGGGGCACGAGCGAGGAAGGACCGGGCAAGGGGAAGCTCAACGGGTGCATTATGCACCAGGTTCACACTAGTCCTAATGATTGGTCCAAGTGGTTTGCTACTAGTGGTCCCCACGTACATGCAGTTCCAGTTCCAGTTTCACTAGTAGGGTTGCCAAAAAAAACAGCTAAACCTAGACATTTAATTTTATTATCCAGAGTGACATACTGAGTACCACCGGTGGAGATGCTCTAAGTCTAACTCTTCACTCAGACCTTCACATGATCTAATCCATATCTATGGGATTATGGATATGTATCAGATCATCACCTTCATCATGAATTATAGTAACTAGCTGCCATCATCCCCCCACTGACTTCATCCGGAGCTTCATCAGCTCCTGATCATGGATCACAAAGTATTATATTAGACCATCATCACCTTCATAATCAATAATAATGACTAGCTACCATTATTCCCCCACTGACTTCATCAGCTCCGAATGGTGGATTTGTAGATAAGTATACAATAATCTGCTCAAAATTTCAGGCAAACAATAATTATACTGAAATTTGCATGCTGAGTTTCTGTCTTGCATTTCTGGAAGCAACAGGAAAGATAAGATCAGATGAGTCTCTCATGATGTTTGCTAGAACTTTAAAATGTATTGCAATTCTTCCCCAAATGCAAGTCTATATTATGAAACATGTCTTCCTTCTTGTTGTTACTAGTTCACTCCATTTGGGCCCATCATCTATATGTTTGCATGTATGTGTGGAGGTGAACTTCATTTTGAGAAAAATTATGGTAAGTAAGACTTTGACAACGGGTTGCAAAATCGTTGTTAAAAAGAGTCCAACAAATAACCACTGTTAAATGTCCTTCATCTACATTTCACTACCAATTATTAGATAGCTTTTAGGCATTCGGCCACATTTTGCAATATGTTAACATAGTGATATGAACAATTTATTAGAAAACTTTCCAATGCTAGTGTAACAAATTGACTAACATGTATAACTCTTTTGCAATTTCTTTTTTTCAGCAAATCAATAACTCTAATACTTTTGATTGCAAAAAGGAAATATGGATGGCATCTATAATTTCTTTTAACTATTTTGTAATGTTTGCCTGACAATTTTCAATCGTCTTTAAGATTGAAAAGCTTGAAAAACTTTTGAACTATGCATCATTTATTATACATGTTTTATGTCTTTTTGTTAGATTGTACCACAATTGCCAACGATTGTACAATGTTTTTCCAAAGCAAGGACTATTAATTGATCCAGAATTTTAATTCTCTAATATCAATAAGTTAGATCCATAGATTTTGATACCTTTCACAACTTAATTTACAAAGGTTGCCAAACATTTTCCCCTTGTCTTTTAAGCTGAAATTCTTGAAAGAATTTAACAAATGTGCTTTGGTTCTCACACATATTTATTTCTTTTTTTCAAAAACCTATTGTCACACTTGTATATGCAATTGCCATGTAAGTTTTGTCAACATATCTTTTACTGCACCCTTGCAATAGGAAAAATGCATTGCACTTACATTTTTTCCAACCACTTCATATGTCTCTTATACCATACTTTTTTTTTGGCTTACTTCTACAGACATGCACTACTTATTTGCTTTTCCATGCCTTTCTTCGCAATGCTGAAAATGCAGCATCACAAGTTTTTTCTCAGCAAAAATTCTTAGTAATTCATTATGGGAATATTATTCACAAATTTAGAACCTCTTTTGCGATTATGTTTCACTTTTTTTTTAATGTAAAATACATGTTATTTTGTCACATGGCTTCATCAGTTTCAAGGGAATTTGCTACAAATGTTGTTTCATTTCATGAAACTTTCCAGATCTGCTTACCGGTCCACAATTTGCACCTTGTTAGTCTGACCTCATAATCCTACAACCCATGTGCAATCTCTAAACCTACTGTTCAATGAGAACAATACGTGTCAGACACAGATTGTGGCATCTGAAATCTGTTGGAAAAGAGCAAAGACTAGCTTACCAATTCCCCATCTCGAAGCAAAACCAGAAAAGCAGAAAGATTATCAATTTTCAAACAGTCCAGTGCTTTACTAGATATGCAACAGCAAACCCACCAAATGGTTTCAGATGTTCCTTGAACCAAGCTCATCAAGCATAACAAATTAATTATTTATTTGATGCATTTGCAACACCATGCACCATCAAATGTACCTGCCAAACAAGTGGGAATGATAACAGAATATTAAGCACAAGATGCACCAGTCATCATCTGTTCAATATTGAACTACAAGAGAGTTTTGAAAATGCATTGAAAACCATGTGTAATGGCATTTGTGTTTGAAGGTGGCAATCTCAACTTGTTGAACTCACTTATGCTGATTACAGGTGCTGTGGCCATTGACACCAAGGTGGATGAAGACAATGTCCACTGGTGACAAAGTAGAATCTACTTGGCCAAGACAAAGCATCCCAGCTATATGGTATGAAAGGAAGAAACCACATCATGTTCATGCTCTATGATCCACTCAGTGATTCCAGTGAACTGAACATTACATTTTCACATGAACCCACACATGATGGCTAACAAAATCTGGGAATGGCCATAAAGAGGAATGTCATATTGCAGCTGCTTGTTTCAGTAAGAATCAAATTCAGGGGCAGTATCAAACACATCATAAGAAATTTAGAAGCTGCCAAATTTCTCTATAGAAGTAACTTACCAAGTTCATAGCAGTAAGTCATGGCAGCCCTGATTTCATCCTGTGTGTGTTTGGGGCAACCCATCGAATTTCAAGGGTTCTGAATGATACTTGAATTGCACAAGATTATGTAGAAGTAAGTTCAGGTGATGTTATTATCATGGAGAAACTGAGGTGGGGCTATTCCCTTTGGTTGGACCTCAGGCTGCATCGCATGACCTTATGGGTCACATTCCATTCATATAATTGCTATAGACAGCCTCTCTGAATTCTAAAAATCCAAAACTTCCACAAACTAGAATCAGATCACCAGGCATTCAAAAAAACTCTTCATAAACAGCTGATAGCTCAGATTACACCAGTCAAGTAATGCAAACTACAGGCACCAAATTGTTAACAAATTCATTGTGACTCACTGTTAATCATCCTGTAGGAGCAAAGATCTCAGTTCCTGGCAGTAGCCACATAGGTGACAGTTGGTAGCAGTAGATAGTTTGAAGAATGCTTTCAGAACACATTTTGCAAACCCTAAATCCTCATCTCAAAGTGACAATTGACATATCTTTGCAAGCACCGTGCATCATCTATACAGTCTCTTGAGCATGCTCTAACACTCTCCAATGATCAGATCTTGCAATATTAAACAGATACATGTGAAAGAAATGGCAGATTGATACTTGTAAATGTTCATTATTTGAATAAGACAAGTACAAAAATAGGGGGGAAATACCCCGGGATTGGACATCTTACACAACAAATTAATAAGGTTTACCTTATGTCAATTGTAACACATAATCACGTTGAATAAGCCATATGTGAAAGATCTGAGATTCATGACACATCTGCAAGGTAAGTAAACCTTGCAGTTTCATCAATTTCCACATAATATTCATATTTGTGATGTCTACAAAAGAGTGAAGAGGATAATATCCCAATGAAGTACATGAAGACTTGTATCTAAATCAGTGCCACCCAGTTCTTCCTTTTTAAGAGAACCTTTGGTCCTAGTTTTGTCACTTCAAATATTTTTGGAGGTTCTCCAAGTGCAGGTTTGGGATCAATTTTTCAAATTTCAGCAATTTTGATTTTGATAAATTTTCTCAAATTCAAAAAGCTTCAAGTTGAGGTTGAATATTGGGGCCAGTCCCATGTACATATTACACACTCCCCAATGCTAAAGATTGTATAAGTATTGAGTTTTACAAGGAATTAGAACTGAAGATTATGGAATTTTACAACTGATTAAAATTAATTATTTAAATATAAAACTCAGCCAACTCACCAACTTTTCAAAAAGTTCAACCCACTTATCCAAAAACTTGTGTTCAAGAGTTTTTTCCATGGTAATAGATCTATCAAAAGGTTACTTTCATGGTTCGATTTTTTTACCCATTCAACACATGAATGTCATCTCGAGTTTAGGTCACAAGAGCCTACACATTCAAGTTCAACCCTACAATCTAGGGAACTTACCAACATTGATCTAAAACTATTAATGATCTAGTCTTGTATGTCCCCTTTTTCTCAAACCACAATAATTGGGGATAGCTTGGCAATAGGTTGAGTATATAGAGACAAGTGATCAAGCTAGTTTGCATTGGTTTTTGATATTAGGTTGATAATAACATATATTTAGTTAATTTAGGACTAAATTGTTGATTTAAAACTTTATTTAACCTGGTGGATGGTATGAACTTTGTTTGGTGGCCACCAGATTTAACAAATGTAACCTTATATTTAAATAAAAACAACAATCATTCAAAAAATAACACCCATGTAAAAAAAAATTATCTCAAAAGATTTTTTTGCCTTGTGGCCAACAAGTGAAAATTATATGTTACTCATTATTAAAGTTGGAAATCAATGCTCCTAATCATGAAAAAAAAAATCTATTTTTATAAAAAAAAAATTAAGCACAATTGAAGTAATTCATCAATCACAATAATGCTTATGGATCCAAAGTTGTTTCTCATACAATAACAAAATCATTAATAATTTTAGGCAGTTCAATGGCATGAAAGAACAAAACAAACGCCTAATGGCCATCAGGGATTAGGGTTAAGGTTGAAAATATAAGAATATTGATAGTGAATATCCAATTTACTACAATAAACAAGTTCCTCAATATTTTTCGCACTTTATGCCATGAAAGAAAAAAACAAATAACTAATGGCCACCGAGAATGAAGAGTAAAGTAAAACAAAAACAACGATCAACCATGATTGCCTAAAGATATACACATATCAATTTCAGGGATCAAAACATTGCTTTAAAAATATGACGCACTCCCAACTCCTCAAAGGGCTCAAATGTGAGCCCAAGTAGAAAACAGCGGAAGAAGGAGGAGTCGGAGCACGCTCCCTAGTTCATAACACTTTGAGGGGTAAAAGGGCGTGTTGGAGCTCCGGGATGGGACTAGGAAGAGTTGACAAGCTTCACCCACTCACACGGGCCTACACACAACCCACACAAAGTGGTTAGTGCATAGTTAGAGCACCCTTAGTGCTGAGACCAGCCACGGGCAACACGGACACACAAGACTCACCACGGCCCGGACTTGGGGGAAGCCACCACCTTCCCCCTTATAGTATACTATGTGACTGGCCACAGGGCCTACATCCAAATGGCTATTTTTCCCGAGACTCCTGAGTGGGAGTCCCCAAATCGCGCCAAATGGGACTCCCGCGACTTTGGAGCCCCATAATTTTGCAAGCAGACCTTGGATCGCGATGCAGTCTAAAGCAAAGGTGTAGCTCTCGTCGAAAGCTTTCCAAAGATATGTGGCACGCCCCCTGTAGCTAAGAAAATCGGGTCGATTCCCGACTTTTTGTGGTCGGGAGTCAAATTGGCAATTCGACTCTCGGCCTTTCTTTTGGCCATAACTTGTGTTTCAGATGTCCAAATGAGCAATGCAAGCTCATTTTAAATATCTACGCTTTAAGAGCTTTCCAATGATATAAAGAACGCCACGAGACATTGAGGTTTGACCCTTGCAATCGCTCTCTGAAGTTTTGGGACTCCACCGGGACTCCATCTCCCAAAGTGAGAGTTGCATTGGGAGTGTGAGGGTTCACTCCCTCACACTCCCTCACACTTTCTTACACTCCCGTGATGTGACTGTGACTCTCCGGCTTCCTCTTGGCCCGCAACCTTGCAATGTCTTTGCCTTGACTCCCGGGCTTCCTCTCTCTTGCCCCATAACCTTGCAACCCCCTTTGCCTTGGTCGTGAGCCCAAAGCTAGGGTTGCGACAAAATATGCCACATCAAACACAAAAGAACCCAAAAATGAAAACATTCACAATACATTTTAATTCAATGCCATGAAAGTTAACAATACACTAGTGGTGGCAACTAAGGATTAGGGTTGAGGTGCAACAATATAAATCATTGATCATCACTATCCAAGAATGTACATGAAATTTCTATGATGAAAAGATTGATTAAACAATACACTTCATCAAACACAAAAACATAACATGATCATTAATAAATTCCAAGTTCTATGCTAAGAATGAGAAAAGAGAGCCCCTGGTGGCCACTAGGGATTAAGGTTAAAATGCAACAAAAAATATTATTGATCAATAATGTCCAAAAATATACCCAAATAATTCGAACCACAAATAAATTGATTAAGCACCTTTGAAATCAATTTAATCATATAAAAGGTTCTAAGAAATCAAAAACAAGATTTCCTCCATGTTCAAAACATCTTTCACACATTGTTAGATGCATTAGTAACATCAAGATTTACTTTAACCCTACTAGCACAAGCAATAGGAATAGAAATTTGATTTTTATTTAATATTTTTTTTGGGCTAAAAACAAGAAAAGAATGTACGAAATATCAAGCCACTATTTTGGATTTGTAAAATTACATTTCCATTTATTATTCCAGCAATCTTCATATAAATGTCATTCATCCAAATTTCTGGCCTTCTTCATGGGAACCCACCATTGAACCCTCACCATTTTTTAAAATGTATTCTCCTTGTCTTTCACAACATCGCCTTGCACTCTTCCCATCCGAATACGAAAAAAGCTAGAATCATGCGGTTTGACAAAAACAAAATCCCCATCATTAAGATTTATAAATGGGGTGTACGCAATTGAAGGCCTCATGTTCTTTGGCCCACAATAAGGGCGTTGAATTGGGTGCTCTAGATCAACACCAACAATAGCAGTTAACAACGAAGCCCTGGACTAGTTGGATCTCCAATTACTTGACGGCCTGAACCCTTCCAAAAAAGTTATACTTTGATGGGGTAAAGGTTTTGACAAATGTAACAAGATATCCTCCCAATAATCAACATAGGGCTTCTTCTTCATTTCATAAGTTGCACTTTGTGCAATGCTAACCTTCCAAAAATCCACGTATTTGGATAGACTAGCACTAATGAACTTTTGTCTTTCAATAAACTTGGAAGGATCAATGCCCCAAATGGGGCAGTAAGGAACAGGCTAGGCACACCCATAAGCAACTTTGGTGACCCATTAGGATTAGCTTTCCACAATTTAATTAAAAGCACATTTGCAAGACTCTAAACAAAATTTGTGGGAGGAACTTTATATTGCATAACATGCCATCCTATTAAATCAACAAAAAACCTAAAAATATGCATATTAGTATGCCTTACCAAAGTCTCAAAACCATCCTTTAAACAACCTACCACTCAAGACTTAAAATTTGGAATTTCCTAAATCAACTAAGGAATAAACAATTTCTCTTGGGAAACCATGAACACCCTCATCAAATTAGCCAAAATGTAATTATTTTGTTATATTAACTTTTTTTTAAATATAGCTAAAACATCCATCAATATCTTCATTGTGTCGGGCTAACAACAAGAAATCCAAGTTTCACTTTTTCAAACACATCCTTTATAGTTAACAATGAAAGAAATGCCAACAAATGCTGATTTTTGTTGTCTTTCAAGTAGTTATCCATTTGGGGCAACAAATTTTTTGGCAAAAGTTCAACACTAACAATTTTTTCCGGCGTGCATAATTCACATACACAATGTAATTTCCCTTGTAAAAGACAAGCAAAAAATGAGTTCTTTGGAGGTTCTTCCAACAATAGTCTTGACTCTGCAATTGAGGCAATTTCCAAAGTGTGAAAAAGTCGCAACAAAGATCTAATATTGGAATTGGGATCATTTGGCCACAACTCATTCGAATATTGAACATATATTTCATCACCATGTCCATGGGCAATACCCATCAGAGTAAAAGGGAATTGTCCAAGCCCAAATATCATTTTGTTGCGCATTTGTAGCCTTGGAAGAGCAATTTTTGCATGATCAATTTTATCATGGATAATGCATAAGCATTCCTCTTTTGATCGAACAAATTTTGTCCTCCATGTGTGATATAATTTTTTACACGACTCTTGGTGGAAAATGTGTTTTTTTAACTTCATTTCATATTCAATTGCATCGTTACTATGTTTTCCCAATTTAGATATTAAAGGGATTCACAAATAGTACATTTTGCAAAAACTAACCTTCATTTTCGCACATCAACATTAAGATGGTTTCTTTTCATAAACCTACTCATAACAAATTGGGAAATTCCTCCAATGCTAAACTCCTTGCTTATTTGTGGCAACACAAACACCAACATAAACAAAACTAGGCTTCAAAAAAAGATATGCCAAAACAATCGAACGTTTTTAAATATACAATCATTTTTAACTCATTACCAATCCAAATGACAATCCATTAATCCAATTGACTAATCGGTTTGTTCTTGAAAACTCTTCCAAGATTCAGGCAATAAACGTCACACATCTTGTCAACCATTTCCAATGCCCTTCATTTGATGCGACATTGTATCTATTATCAAGTTCATCAATGATTGAACATTTAATTCTGCTTGTTTTGTTGACATTCATAATTTATGTATACCCTTATTAGCATGTGGTAGAAATCGACAACCTATTTTGCTTTCAAATTTGTACAACATATACATTGACCTGAACACACCAATGATCTTGTACCAAGCAGTTTCATAAATATCCACACCTGCACAATGATAAACTTTTGTCAATTGATGTCTCCTTTTATATGCAGCCTTCTTGGAATATCTAATCCATAGGCTTTTTGGTCCTCAAACAACAAGCTCCAATACTTTTGCTTCAAGAACAATGTCTTTTCTCGAAGGAAATGCTAGAAACAATTCATCCCATAGCATGTCAATGTGCTAACATTTTGCACAAACTCTTCTAACAAAACCTTGTTTATCCTGGAAGTTGCACCTTTAAAGTCACACGAGCCTCGTTTTTTCTTATGAAAAGTATATTGATTTTTCCTCACACCAATTACTCCCACTTCATCAACATTCGGAACAACACCTTCACTATACTTCACAAGATGTTTTCGCAAAGAACAAGCATCAAGAATAATTTGAGACAATGGCCACTTCCAAATCATCATGAATGTTGACAAAATACTAGGACATTACAAAATACATAGCTCAACATGATCCCTGCCAAGCTAATCATTAAGAACTACCTCCATAGGGTCATAGGCTATCACCTGACCTTTCACAATGAAAACACCACCATCATCTAATAGATCACATTCAACTCCTCTCCATTAAGATCTACATCTTTTTGCAAAATTTGGATTACCCACACCCATGTACTCCACATATCCTTTGTCATGTATGTTTTTGTTTTGTTGTCTATTCACTTGTTATTGATGTTTTTTATTTCTCTCCAAAATTTCCTCGTCTTTTCTCTCATCATATCTTGCTTCAATTTCTTCTTCACTTTCTTCTTGATTGTCATAATTAAATCCAAACCCCTCAAAAGAACATTCCCCATGATCATCCAAGGTATAACACATTTCTAGATTAATCTCCTTGCCATGAAAACCATATCGCACATCTCCCAAATTTTCAACTTCATCAACATTCTCCAAAAGGACTTCATGTAAATCCTTTTCATGGCAAGAAATTCATTTCTTCCCCGGATTATTACAACCATCCATGGTAGCAAAACATTGTTCTAACTTCATGGCAATCACATTATCCATGGATAAATCCTTTAAGTGCCAAAATACTTCCATTCTAACAACCGACCCAAAATACCTAGTAGCTAGCACCGAGATAAAAAGCTTACACTCTTCAAAGGTGTGAAACACACCTTCAATTAAAACCACTATGCATGTACCTTCCCCTAAAGCAACATATATCATAATAAGAAATGGATCTTTGCAACTTTTAAATCCTATCTTCACATTTTCACTCTCCTGCAATCCTAGATGCTAACGCTACTCCCAAATATGATTCCATTAGCCATATCTTGGAAAAAATCAAGCAAAACAAAATCATAATCAATCTCATCATCGTACGCCAAATACTTGATTAACATGTAAACCATTTCAACAATTTTTTTAAAAAAACACAAAGATTATCCCTTAAGTCTAATTCCCCATTCCAAATGGCATCCAATAGGTCAATTGACTTGAAATATATGTTGTCCATGTGGCTTTCAATTTGTTTTGAACATGATTCATATGCTTGGTGGCCACCAAGAGTTTTTTCAACATTTTATATGGCCATAAGGGGGAAAATGCCTCTTGTTCTTACATTCTAAAAGCATAAAACGTATTTCTAATCATTATAAATCGAAAAACATATGGCACTGCAAGGCTTTTTTCATGGTTGTAAATTGAAAGAATGCTTAATAGCATGTTTATAACTCGAACAAAATTTTGGTGGGCATTAGGTTGTTTTTTCATCTTTCAAAATCAAAAAAATGTTTGGCGATCAAAAATTTAAAAAACACCTTGCAGTTACTAAATGTTTTTCCACCTTCCAAAATTGAAAAAACGCCTATTAGATACTAGGCATTTTTCCATCCTTCTTAATTGGAAAAATGCCTAGCACTCACCAAGTGTTTTTCCATCCTTCAAATAGGAAAAATGCAAGGTGACCACCAAGCATTTTTTCATCCTTGAAAATGGGAAAAACACAGGCCTAACACATGCTAGGCATTTTTCCATCCTTGAAAATTAAAACAGTGCCTAGCGACCGCTAGGTGTTTTCCCATCCTTCAAAATGGGAAAAATGTTTGGCACCCGCCAAACATTTTTCCACCTTTCAAAATTAAAAAAAATCCTAACGCTCGCCAAACATTTTTTCATTTCTCTACATGACATGCAAATCATTGAGAAATACTTTTGAGAAGATGTTTTTTGAAAAATAAAATTTTTAAAAAATTGAATATTTTTTCACTTTTCAGCTCTTGGACATGCATGAACCATTCATATCATCATCAACAACTCGGTGAAATGGATGCAGAATTGGCTTAGGCCAAAAAAATAGCCCTCCCCCTTGTTACATTTCCCCCAACTGTTGATGAATAGCTTGCATTTCTTGTTGGAGATCTGTAAGCTCTCTTGCTTTAAATGCAACATTAAAATTGACTTTCCACATATCTAATTCAACATCATGTAAATCGTCTTCACCTTACACTGCAATCTGACACTTGTCTTCTAATAATGTCCTATATATATATATATATATATATATATTCCCAAGGTGTTAATTTTTTCATTCAACGCCTTAACTTCTTTAGGCAGAACACCCATTGAAAGAATGTCAATGTTGTCAACGCCCTCAACCTACAAAATCCACAAAACTTAAAAAAACATTAGTGATCCCAAAAGACATTCACCTCATGTGTGAACCCTAGGCTCACAAGCAAAAGGAACATTATAACTTATGATTTTGAACAATGAACCCTAACTACAAAACAAGCTTTAAAGGATACACTAAGATACTGAATCCTTGAAAGCATGGAGTTGTTGTAGAAGACCTTGAATCACTTCCTCATCCTTGTTCATGCGCTCTTGTGCTTGTGTAAACAATTTCCGCTGATCTACCAAAAAAAACTGCGATTCAATCACTTTCACTTCACATTTCACCTTCTACGACTCTTAGTATTCAACTTTTCATTTTGATTTGCACAAGATTTCACCCAAAAGATCATGCAACTCTTAAACATGAACCACTGTAATGGGTGTGACTATGTAGGGACATTTGGAGATGATGTCAATAGAGGTGTTCCCATTGGGGGGCTCTTGTTTTGGAATCCTTCGGCCCTGAGTGATGACATCATCATCAATTATAAGAAAACCTAAACTCTTTGTGCCACCTCATTACAACTTTTGGATGCAACCCCATGAACTAGTTTCCATTTTACTATCTCCTCCTTCCTGAGCTTCTCTTTTGCAGTAGAAGTTGCTACCTTGGCCCAATTTATGTCTATACCTTTTTCTTGAGCAATATACCCTTTGACAAACCATAGAAATAATTCATTTTTGGTCACATTATTGTGGCCATAACATTGCGCATATAAGCACAATAACTCCAATTTTGTAGTTGGATCTAAAGCTAGATTTGTAATCCTAAGAACTTTAACCTCTTTAAACACCTCCATGATATTTGCATCAGTCACAAGCTTATTGGTGATCTATGTCTTGGGGTTCAAACCTAATTATTTAACTTTCTAATTCTTGCAAAAAAATCTTTTCTTTGGAGCTTGTAATCAACCTTATCCCAAGTTGGAGTATCTCCTCCAACCTCAAAACCTAGCACCATGTTTTTAGGAAGAAAAAAGAGCGTGTGTTACATTAAAGTTACAGAACACAAATAAAATGATACAAAATAACTTAAAAGTGCAATCACGTTTGTGTAGCTAGAGAGGAGAACACAACACATACAAACATTCGCCAAATGACAATAGATAGAGAAGTTGCAAGAAAGGGGTGCATGCAAACATCTAATGACAACAATCTAAAGGCTAGAATCATGATACCCAGTAACCCACACCTAGGAAACAGATAAGCCTGAAAAACATGATTCGTGCCAAAGTCACCCTGATCGGAGTTTGAATTTTCGATCAATGCAGGGAGAAACCTAACTAATGATTAAAAACCACGTGTCTTACTTGACCAAAAAAATTCTCACCAAGGACTATAAGGATTGGTCCTTTGAGTGTGAACGGTTCCTTATATTGAATTTACACCCTCTTCATTTCCTAATTTGTTACATATCAATTTCATCAATCTTTCTAACCATAAAGTAGGTTTGAACACATATTTTTCAGTTGATTTCAAATGTACTTTTTATCTACTTTTTAAATTCATTTGCTTTTAGCTTTCTTAGAATTAGATTCTTATAAACTTATTAGAGCCAACTAATGTTACTTGACACTACTTCATTTAATTTGATGCTACTTTATGGTAATTATATGAGAGGTGCAAAGTTAAAGTGGAAACATCTACATTTTTGGTATTATTTATCTTGCTTTGACCCACTAATATGCATCTTTTTAAAAAATTTGTGGACTCGTCTAATTGGCCTATGATACAATACAAAATTTCACCAACTGATAGTGTTTGGAGTTTCACAGAAGGGACTCCAATCCAATTATGGAAAACTAACGTGGATTGTTTTCTAAAGCTTCCCATTAGAGTCCCCAACCTTATTCCATGTTGCCCAATTTGGGGCCATGATGCAATGAGGTTGGTGGAGAGGGAGAAGTTTATTAGTGTTCGATTATCCAAATACATGGAATTCTAGAACCAAAACATTGAACAAAACACAACTTATGTGATGAAGATGAGTCTATATGTGGACTATTGGGAGGATGTTTTGTTGCATTTATCAAAACCCTTGCCTACTCAAAGGTCCACTCTTTTGGAAGGCTTTTGGCCTTCCAACAATTGGAAGTTGTATTATGCAAAAATTGAATTGCTGTCCATAAAGCCGATTGTTGATTCATAAGACTTGGTCATTTCACTAGTAGAAAAACCCCATTTTTTGACTTGTTTATTAAAAATAGTCACAAAAAAAAATTTAGTCAATTAAAACAACTCAAAAAATGGGGTTTTCCTTCTAGTAATTTGTCTTTATTGTGGACCCAAGAACTTGAAGCCAATTCTTGCATACACCCCATTTAGAGATCTCAACAATAAAGATTTTGTTCTAATGAGGCTTCATTATCTTCTCCTTGTCCCTATTTGGATGGGAGGAACACATAGTGATGTTGTGAAGGATTATCAAAATGAATTTTTCAAAATGGTGAATGTTCAATGGTGGGTTCCAATGAAGAAAGGGTTAAATTCAGATGAATGATGTTTATACAAAGATTGTTAAAATGACAAGTGGAAATGCAATTCGGTAGATCCAAAACAGTGGCTCAAGATTTTAAATGTTTTTTTCTCTTTTCTTTTGCAAAACAATATGACAAACAAAAGTCAAATTATTATTCCTGATAGATATTCTTTTCAAGCAAAAGTGAATCTTGAACTACTAATGCATCCAATAATTTGTGAAGTATTTTGGTGACGTTAATAAAAGATTTGTTCTTTCTTGATGTGTTTTTTTTCATTTAAATCATGATTGCACTTGTGTTCTTATGTTAATTTTTATGAATATTTTGTTTTGTGTTATTTAATGGATTTAGTTATAAACCAAATTATTCATAATTCTTTTGAGTATTCATAATGAGTAACAATTTATTCATTTTTATTCATTTCTAGCATTGGTGCCTTTAAATGTGTGAATGTTTGATAATTGTGTTTGTAGGTGAGGCAAAAATTTGGACCTTTCATTCTTTGTTTTTCAAACCAATAGTCTATTTTGTTGCACCTAGTGGCCACAAGGACAAATGATATATAAAATTTTAACCTATTAAAAAATGTTTCACTATGAACACCATTTTTAGATTCATAGATGTGAGTGTGTAGCCATTGTTGGATAGGTATGGTTGCCTTTCTTTGAAACTCAAAAAACTGAATTTCTTTTTGTGGTTATTGACTTCATTATCAATACATTATTATTATTATTATTATTATATGTATCATGTAGTAGTGCAATAATATATAAAGTTTGAATTGTCTTGGTGGTTTTTTTAAAGTTTCTCTTTGTCATTAGTTAGAGAACTATTGTTGTGTTTTCATATTTGACACTTGGTGTTTTATTTATTTAATTTTTTCATCACAAATAATTTCATGTACAATGTTCCTAATAGTCATGATCAATGATCTTTGTTGTTGCACTTGAACCCTAATTCCTAGTGGCTATTAGGTGTCTATTTTTTCCTTTTCATGGCATTGACTCCAAATTTAGTAAGAGTTTTTTAATTTTTGGGTTCTTTTGTGTTTGATGTGACATAATTTTAAGCAATGTTTTGATTAGAAAAAAATATATGTGTATATTCTTAAATTGTCATGGTCAATGATTTTTTTGTTACATCCTTGATGGCCATTTGGGTGTCTACTTTTTTTTTTCTTAACATAACATGGCATTAAGGAATTTGTTTATTGCAAAAATTTGTGCGTGTACATTCTTGGATACTGGCTATTGATAAAAAAAAATTTGGGACCTTAACCCTAATCCCTAGTGGCCATTAGGTGTCCACTTTTTTCTTTCATGGCATAGAGCTACCAAATATAATTAATGATTTTATTATAATATGAGCAACAACTTTGGATCCATAGACATTATTGCAATTCTTGAATTGGCATTGCACTTGGTTCTTTTAATTTAGTAAATAGAATTTTTGTTTATCATGAATAGGAGCATTGACTTGCAAATTTGATAATGAATAACCTATAATTTTCACTTGGTGGGCACCAAGCAAAATACTCTTTTCGTCATATTAATATATTCATTTTGAAACTAACATATTATATTTGTTGCACTATGAGCAAGACGAATGGATCCATTGACAATGTTGGTCTTGTTGGATCGGCTTCATGTCTTTTAATGTATTGAAAACAATGATTGAAAATGTTGCATAAAAAAATTGTTATGAATTCTTTTGA
>Ga0209611_10008792_pt1 | contig 15585 bp, 10 predicted proteins | sample S1TSphgellanicum_3_FD_187693 | JGI IMG/M metagenome (GOLD analysis project Ga0209611, IMG submission 187693) | Host-associated microbial communities from peat moss isolated from Minnesota, USA - S1T2_Fc - Sphagnum magellanicum MG (SPAdes) (version 2) | ecosystem: Host-associated > Plants > Peat...
TTGTCAATGAACTTGACTATTGTCTCTGTTATGAACATTGTGCTCTCCTTGGGCACTCAAAGTCCTAGTGTTCTATGACCAAAGACGAATAACAGAATGAATCAACTACAAACAAACGACGAACTTGTAAGAGATTCTGACTATTACAAGAAACAAGATAGCGGGTGTCAAAAATCACAAGTTGATTTCAACTCTAAGTCATACAATTGTACAAAACCTCGAGTGGGTTTTTTGGCAAAAGAGATAACCATGGGCCAACTCGTACATTGTGTGTGTGTGTCCCTATGGGCGAGAGAACAAGTCCACATGGACTCCACATAGGCATGCCACCTAATAATGGCCAATACATAATAATTGGGAGGTTGTCCCAGGTGTCAAAAAATGTGCAAGTTTTGTTTGTAGCCAAAGAAAATTTCAACTAGGGTTAAGGGGCGGAAAAGGTGGCCATAAAAAAAAAGAAAAAAACACATCCCCCAGGAATTTAGGCTATATATGGTTAACTTCCAAAACATTGGATTGGTTTTGGCTACTTACTTGGCATGGTCATCATTTATGAACATCACCGACTGACTGACTGACTAACTTCCCGTGTGAACGGGACTACTAATTATAGGCGGAACAGCGTTCTTCTCCGCTTTCACACCATGACAAAGGCTCCCACAACAAAGGGACGCGGTTTAGGCCACTCAAAACTCGGCAGAAACGGATGGCGGTGGCTTCCGGATGGCCGTTGGATCCGCTCCTTATCGGAGTTTTCACCCTGCGTTCACACAGATGGGGAACAAAACGAAATATTCGTCAACGTTACCTATTGGGCACGATTCTCCCTTGTATGACTATTTTTTTTCAATTAAAAAATTTGGGGGGGGAGGGGGGTTGGCGGGTTTGGGGGAGGCTATACCATAATACCGCCCTTATTCCTAGGGGTTTTGGGGGGTGTAAAGCACCTCCATATACCATAGTAGCCTAGCAGGTTCCGCACTTTGATGTCAAATCTTTAATATATATATTTCCTAAGATTCCAACATAATCATTAAAAATTATTAAGGTGTATTTTTATCCTTTAAAGTATACCTTAATAATTTCTCTAGAAAATGCAGATTTTTTTGTTCTCATAATTATTTTGTGCGCAACTTGCTAGGTTACTATGGTATTGTATTTTTCACATAATATCAATATTCATGTTGCATACTTGCTAATATTCCTGTCTTCATTACTTAAATTCATGCCATTGTCTAAAAGTTATAAATTTGATTATCCTCATACCTTAGCAGTGTTTAAATTTATTTATTTATTTTTTCAATTTTGTGATGTAGCTGAGGTGGCAGTCATCCATATGCTAATTTTTGGCAAATTTGGCCATTAAAAAAAAATGAAAGAAAATACTTTAACATCATCGTATATTTTCAGCTACCTACTTGAACCCATGTACAAAAATCTGGCTACTTAATTTTTTTAAATTGAAAATTTTTGGTGATGTAAAAAAAATCATTGAATTTGTGACAGAAATTTCCAAATTTTCACAATAGTGAAAAATTTTGCACAAAAAAAACCAAGTGCCCTTGCAATATGTGAACTTGAAATTTTGTCTAGTAACTATAATAATTTGGTATTTTGAGAATTTTAATATACCATTTCCCTGTTGGTGTATGATAAATGGTATACCTTCCCCAACATTGGTTTGCATCAATGTTGGGTGTTTGTGTAATGCAAATTTGGAAAGTCATTTACATTTTATCAAAGTCTAAAACTTTTTAAATGAAATGTGTGCAAGTATTAGCGTTCATTTCAACCACAAACTATACAAGTATATGCATAAGTGCATTTGTGTAGTTGCACATGGTCATAAAATTGTTGGATATCCATTGCATTCATGCATTGTGTAATGCTTCGGACAACTGTAAAAATCATGCAAGTGCAAAAATTGGAAACACAATAGAATGCAAAATATACATTGCACAAGAAGGAGGCAAGCTCCAAAGGGCACCCAAGGAACAAGAATGATGATGCAGTGACAGGTGGTGTGGTGCCCAATAGATGAAAAACATGCATTACACAAGTGAGAAAGAGGCAACCTCCAAAGGCCACCCTAGTCACAAGAATGGTGATGAGAATGATGAGTGGTGTGATGCTCCAATGGCAAACAATTGAATGGGTGCTCCATGAACAAGTGGGTGACATCAAATGGCAAGAGCTAGTGGCCAAAAAATCAAAGACCATGTGTAAAAAACATAGACATAAAAAGGCAAGGCATAAACAACAAAACAAATGAAAAGAAAGAAACCATATCAAGCAATGAGAACAAATGGTAAAAACTCAAGAACTCTGTGGCATGAAGGGGTGACAAGTAGGTGCCCAAGTGGCGAGGACAAAAGAGACCTTATGTGAAATGGGGGAACCATCTACATTGCGAAGCACATGGTCGTAAAATGTATCACACAATAGAGTTAACCGTAAAGTCACCCTGTTTTCACCCTGTCTTTGGACCTGCTTTACCCCCATCCCCTATTTCAGTGGTATCCACAAAGTAAGGAAATTTTATTAAATTTCAATATGAAATGCTGAAACTCAGCATTTCATGCACAAGGTTCGACAGTAATTATAGTAGTCGTACATGTAGGAGCAGTGAAAATATGTAGCAGCAGTGGAGGCGCTCAGGAAAAAGGAAAGACATGATGAAAATTGCTGGAAAAAACTAGTCTAGGTCCCAATTATTTCGCTTTGTAAAATTTTCATTCCCAGTTACATGTTTGTGCCCTATTATGGTGAAACTGACAGTTCTTGCCCCATAATCGTGGAACTTTACGGATAACTCTAATGTTGTGTACGTTTTTTGAAAAGTTTAATAAACAATCATGGTGTAAGTGAAATTTTGCACAAAATGCTTGGTTTTGTGTTTTTACTTTGCCACCCAATCAAGAATGCCCTCACCCAGCTCCAATTCTTTATTTTTTTTGCACATTCTAACCTGGATAAGAAGGAGGATAAGCAAAGGAGAGATTTCAACTTTGGGTAGAGAGAAAAGAAAAGTGAGCTGGATGTGTTTTGTCGTTATGTTAGCCAGCTGCTTGGTTAATACTGAGGGTTGTCTCTTTTGCCAGGTGGGTTGTCCAGAGTCCAAGCACCGAACATGGAAGCTGCTGTGGAAGTTGATTCTATGTTGTTAGTCCTTTACTTGTTTTTCATAGTCTTGGTGCCCAACAATCTTGAACACTACTGAGGTTGGAAAAGATCTCTTATCACATTCCACTAGGTTTACTTTGAGAAATGGTCAACTTATACATATTGGGGTCTGCCCACCAATCAAATGTTCAAGATGGCCCTGTTTGGATGTCAGGACCATATTACGTTTCAATTTAAACAAATATTCCTATTTCAATTAAGAAATTGGATGGTAAGATTTTATCTGACTTAGCTCATCTTAATTTGATCTCATGATCTTTTGAATGTAATCAAAGATTGGTTGGATCTGATATATACCCACAGCCCTTAAAAAAGGATAAAAAATCAAATACCTTTTTACAAAACTAAAGCCAAAGGTTCTGTAATTCTAAAATTCTCAAAAAAACCTGAACTGAGAGTTATTAACAAAGCAAATACCCGCCCAACACTGGTTGATACCCAAATAGGTATACCGAACATGAAAGACCACCGAACCTCAGCCTTAATTTGCTGCCAAGAAGTCAAATGCTGGCAAACGTGATGTTGTTTAGAATTCAATCATCTTTTTTGACACCCAAAGGTGTTAAGTAGCAACAGTTGTCACTCATGAAGGACCGACCTTTCATCCTTCACCCTTCCTCCACCCTTCAAGGCTTCAAAGTTCAAACTAACCTTCTTGATGTCCGTCCATTGGCACTTTCAAATGCATCATGCCATGAAAGAGAAACCCATTCACTTAGAATTTGGCTTGTAAGAATTTGTGAAACGCGGCAATTCTGGGATCTCAGAAAGTTTTGGGGGAAAAAACACAGTTTTTTTTGGTAGGGTAAGGATCAGAATAGGGCTGTTCTAGCTATTAGGGTTTAGGGTTTTAGGTGGGAGTTGAGCACTGGATCCTGGATTCCCAGAACAGCCCCCTCCTTAGTAAACCCTAACCTATATGGCAAAGAACTAGTAGAATTTTGCTTTCAGAAATGGTCAGCTGTAATTCATTAAAGAGGAGAGGGTACAACTTACATGTAACTGAGGAAACTTACACACAAGGCACCTCCTCTCTTGAGACAGAAATTTTACTGGAGTGTAAGGTCACCTCCTCCACACACACTAGAAAAAGTCTATTGTTTCTTTACACAAAGTTGACAGAAATCTTCCACTCCATCTTGTTTCAAGGTTCTTGGGTGGAAATTGGGTTCATAAACTGTGACCTCTAGAACATAAATGTGAGCAAAAATGATTAGGGTTCAGATCAATTGTACGGGCTTGAAATCTGTTAATAGTCAATTAGTGGGGACTATTAATAGGCTGGTGTTAGAGGTATGGTCCTTCTCTAGGTGCTTGAAAAAAGGTTGAAGGCCCTTTTGGTCTAAGGGTAGGGGGAAGTCCAACTTCTAAGGGTAGGTTGACCTTCAAAGGCCAATTCTTGCAAGAAGCCTAGCACAGCCAATTTGACTATGAAAAATGGGGGTCTTGAAAATTGTGACTTAAAGTCATTGACAATTGCAAATGACAACTCCTAGTTGGCGCATCTATGAATTAGCAGCGTGAGCTAACTTATTAGTTTAGTTACAAGTTACAATTACAACAAAGTGGATGGCACATTGGGGTAGTAGGAGCAGAAAAAAACTATATTATGAATGGGATACAAGTCCACGGTGGTCCACATTCAACGTGGACCTCCCAAATATGAAAGTATGAATGCTAGGGTTAACCCCCTAAACTTCAAAGAAAGACAGAAATACACTGACAAGCTGACCAAATTGGTCTGCCCCTGATGTTTATGGGTTAATTGGCAAATAAAAGATTCATTCATTTTCAAATATGAAGCATTAAGATTTAACATTTGAGGCTGATAGGTACAAATATCTAACTATTGCAATCAGACCCAACCATAATCCAAAAATAACCCATTGACCATTTCTCATAAAATGCCTTTGGGTAGGCTAACCCTAGTAGTATCTTATAAACTCTAGGTTCTGAGAGTTGGCTAACTGGTCAATAAGGCTATTCTTTCATCATTGACAAGTATGACAAGTAGACTGTCCCACCTCTAGGGTAGATCCACCCATCACTGAACCCTTGCTTATCAACGAACACTTTCCAATATGTTCCTTATTCCTTAACCAAATTGAGCAATTTTTGTGTGATTAGAAATGCAAATTACGGGTTATAAATATTCTTTAAACGTCAGAAATAAAGGAGCAACACAGGACAAGAATGAGTGATAGTTTGCTTCAATTTTTTTGAAAAATAGCTCTAGACCTCTCTCTAGTTCTAGCCTCCTATCTTTCTCATTTTTAGTCTGATTTGAGTGATTTAAAATGTGATGGGTGCACCAACTAGGGCTTTATAAAACTTCTTTGTATTTCAAAGGCAAAGCTACAAAGATGCAATGATAAAAGATCTTAAGCTTGAAATCCTAATTTGTTTTGATTTAGTCATCACCAAACATTGAACCCCTTTACATCAAACACCCCATGTTTTTCCCATTCCTTCATCGAATTGAGAGATTTTTGTGGCGTTGGAATAGCTAGGCATAAGGTTAAAAATATTCTTTGAGCTTTAAAATTGGAAGAACAATGTGTGAGGATTTAACTTCATTTGAGTTCTTAAGTGTTTGTCCATCAGCCTATCTACCATACCTTACCCAACCTCCATGAAGAAGATTAAACTCATTGAAGTGGTAACCTATTTTATCTACGCCTGTTAACCCCTCCCTTAAAGAAGCCTACAACAATAACCCATAGCTTTGGTGTTGCTCCCACCACCCTACCTTAAACTTTGCATTGTAGAAAGGAAGCGGGCCTTGGCCACGATCACCTTCTTGCTTTGCAAATCTTTGCATTATAGCTTGACTTGAACCGTACCTTGTTTTTCCTCTCATTGATATCACACATTTTCATGGACATTTTGCAAATGCCTTTGATGGCATCATTAGCAACTTCACATACATATACTAGTTCAATGCCATTGTAAGGGAATAAAGGGGAAAAAATGATGAAACCTTGGTAAACTTTATTAAACAAAACACCTAGTAAGGGGGAAAGGAAGGACAAAGAACGAGGACCCATGTCTGAGGCAATAACACATAAACCCAAAGGGGGTCACAAGGGGGCAAAGGAACAAATTATGTTCCAAGACCCCCACCAATCGCAAAAAACATATTGGAAAAAGAAAGGGAAAAGATTCTTAAAAACATAATAAGCCTAGAAGAACCTTCACTTGCAACGACAACACATTTCAAAATAGAGGGGACTTGCACTTTTTGAAAAGTTGTGGACATTTTTTGCCTATAAAAAGCACGTAAAACCACCAAAGGAGGACCATTGGTGCCTTTAGCTAACCATACTTTGTTAGTGTATCGATGGAGAAAATCATCCATGTGTTGGTGTAAGTAGTCAAAAACCTCTATGGCAAGGGGAAGAAATGTGTATGTCAAATGTTAATCATGGTAAAGTCCTTCCTTGCCTAAGCCACCACCATCACAACCACCTCGCAAGATGAAACAGCTCAAGAGACCAAGTATATTCAAGTGGGGTCAATGATCAGGGTGTGAATGCCATCGGTTGATAACATGATGTTGTTACTTGGTGAATGGTAGAGATTAAACAAGGTAGAATGTGACCAAGAGAATGGTAGAAATTCAAAAGGTAGAATGCAAAATGGCAAGTTAGTTAGATAGGATGAAAACATTTCATTAGTTTCATGATTCAAATTAATTTTGGATGGAAAAGATTTAGTATGTAGTTCTAGAAGTTGAAGAGATTGAGAGATTTCTTTTTTACATAGAAAAAACTTCGAGAGTTGTTGGAGAATAAAATAAAGAGAATGAGTAGTTTAAAGTTCTATTAGGTTTCGAAGCACATAATATCTTATTTTTCATTTTGGATTTTTACACTTTATATTATAGATGTTTGATATATTCAATTCTGAGGAGAAAATAGAAAAATATTGATGAGGAAACAATGAAAATACTTTGAAATTGTTGTGTTTTTCTAATTGAATTATAAGTCTTAATCACATATTTTGATTATTGAGAATAATAAAAAATATGGGAAATAAGGAAACAATAACTATAATAAAAAAAATGTGAATACAATCTATAAAATAATTAAAATGAATAAAGCCATAAATTGTGAATGTTATAAGTATTTTTGAAAGTATAATTTGTATTATTTTATTAATAGGCAAAAAAAAATTTTGGTTAGAATTTGCGTTTACAAGATGTTAATTCACCAATGAGAAGACTAAAGGGAAAGGGGGTGGAAGGACATGGGTGTGCTCACATGAAACATGAAACCTTGCGTTTCTTGTAATGGAGGTGAAGCCATTTCAAATCACATCATGGGATGCAGTCCATTCCCCACTATGGAAGTAATGAAAAAGGTGGGTATTTACTAGATCTAAAAGTTGGCCACAAATGCAATGGGTCACCTTGAAAGCCAATGGATGGGGGATGCCCAACCTAGTGCACAAAGCAGAGGAGAAAACATCAAAGGGTTGGTGGAAAGGTGGAATGATTAAACAAGCAAAAAGTCAAGCACTTGCCCCTGGGCCCATGCAAGACTTTAAATGTGCACGGTGTGAATCAAAAGCCATGTCAAAGATGATGTTGGAGAAATAATGGTCATGCAATTTGTTTAAAATGCTTTGTTGAAACCAATTTAATCCCCTTTCAACAAATTGCATGAAAGGAGGAACGCATGCCACCATGTTTAGGGGAAAAAGCTCATGCACCAACTTCAAATGGGTTAAAAGGGGAGTGGATTGGAATTATTGATATTTATCACTTCAAATGAGAACATGCAATGATATGATAAGAACTAATAATGATGATAGGTGCAATAAATGCACAACTCCTTAAATAGGCCGCTAGTGCAATGAATTTTGTGAAAATGAGGTTGATCCCCCCATGAGAGATGCGAATAGTAACTTGTTGGCATATTAAATGGGCTTGTAGGCAATCCAAAGAGCCTAGGCCCAAGAGTCTCCCAAAGACCTTCAAGATGTTTGAGTCAAAAAAGGTGAACTAATGCCAAAAAATAGATGAAAGAGGGAAACAATGGAGTAGGTAGGAGGGTCTTTGGGCAAAACACTAATAGAGGATCCCAAAAGCAACTTGGACATCCTTTAAACCTCAAAAGTGCCTTTGTAGGGCAAACATTTTTGTCTAATTCATCCTACAAGAAAACAAAAAAAAGGAAGCAGACCCAAATGGGACGCCCAAAACCTTGATGCCATTTGATTAACAACAAAAATCGATAAGAGGAAAAAAACTAAGAGGTAGACTAGAAGGCAACCAAGCCCAACACTTGTGGGGCTGGACTAGAAGCCCCACAAAGCCAATTGATAAACAAATGGTCAATGGCAAGATGAACGATATAGGTTGATCCAATGATATGAGTGTGTTTGCAAGGTAAGGGAAGATACTATTGGAAAGTGCACTTGCATCACTTTAAAGCAAAGTTTGACATCATTTCAAAAAATGTTTTGTTTGACAAAGTGGCAATTTTAATATTTTTGGGGTTCATAAATGATAGAAACAATAACTGACCATTTGGGATCAATTGTGTAAGGCATTTGTTGTTAAAGAATTTACAAACTACTAAACAAATTGTTTTAGTGAAAGCATGGTCTTGCTTATCCAAGTACATAATTTAGATCACACATATCATAAGCAACATGTAAATTGTTGTTGGACATTTTTAAGAAAGTGATAACCCATTGAACAAAAATCCATCAAGCCAAGATACAAAATATGCCTCATCATATATCAATGTCTAAAGATCATCAAGGTGCAAACACCCTAACAAAAACCACACCTATTGCTTAAATTGATTGTTTAAAAAATAGTGGTTTTGCTTACCAAGATGATGTGGTCAAGACCATAATTGGTTATAGGAGGTGATGAACTAAAAATTGATGATTTTTACAATGTCCATAAATATTCACAACAAAAAGTTAAATTGTGTGAAGGTGTGGATAATGATTGTTCATGCCAATATCATTTTCGAGGCATTTCAAGTTATTTTAAAAAAGAAATCAAATAGGAAAAACACTAGTTACAATGTTTTAAAAATGTTTTTGAATCCATATTAATTATATCTATTTGAAATTGTTCCACATGTTTTAGTAATATATTATAAACATTGTCATGTAAACACATTACAACTTGCAACATTAGCATAAATTTTGAAACTCAAACATGAAAAACCAAGTTCTCATGCACAAATCATGTTGTCATCATTCCACTACATACATAAACAATGACCGAGTAGCACAAACAATAAACAAGCAATCTAGACAATGAAAAAGTGAAACTAAATGCTAAATGAGAAAGATGAAGATGGTAGCCCAAATGTAATGGGTGTGCATGAGGTACTAGGGTTTTGTGACTTGAATAGTAGGGCAAGATGATGACACTTGAAATTGGCTTTTGCATTTAAGGTACAATGACATGGATGATGCACATAGGTTGGTGATGTTCTAAAGAAGCAGCCCAAAAACATTTTCTATCAATAAATATTAACAACACCCATGAGCACAACTCAAAATGAATATTAAATTGTCTAACATCAAATTGCTTAGGTTGGTGTTTTTTCAAAAAAATAAAATGGGCAAAATTTTGCCATATTTTGACCGTTACAAGTAAAAGAGAACATTTTATTGCAAATTTCTTGCTCTATAAAAAAATTGCCAAACTTATAAGAAGAATTTGGTTTGGGGGGGGGGGGGGGGGAGTTTTGCCACAATTTAACACATGTTTTAATTTTGGGACAAATTTTCTACAGTTTCTATTTTTTTACAAAGTTTTCACCAATCAATATTAAATTTTGTTTTGAATGATTGATATCCATGCTACATCAGAAAACCAAAAAGAAAATACAAACACCTGTCATTCCACATTTCCCTGGTCAGATCTTGCAACATGAATATTAGTATAATGAGGATTCATGATAATTAGTTTATAGCATGAGTATGTAGTATGTACAATGAAGGTGGTTCCTTGACTTCACATATCAGTCTAATTCGATGTTCAAAATTTTGAAAATTTAAATATTGAAAATTTAAATATTGAAAGAGTATGTGTATTGTGTATGTTTAAGGTAGTGTACACCCAAGTGCATGTAACAATATTTATGTTTGGGCTGAGAGGACATTGATCCAACATTGAACAACACCCATAACTTTTCTTTTGAGTCCATTGATGAGGGAGCTTCTTCCAACTTTCCAACTGAATTTGGGAAGGATGAATTTTCAAATAATAACCTAATTTTAGGTCTAATTAACAAGAAAATGTCCACATTGTTGTTTAAGGAGGAAGGGTTCAATCGAAGAGCAACTGCATTCATGGTCAGTATGTGACCTTGCAAATTAAAATGAAAAAAAATCAAAACATCCTAGTTTGTTTCAGTAAAATGGTTTTGACCACTGTTGTGGGTGTAAATGGTTTGAGACTTACACTATGTGTACGTGCAAATCTCATAATGAAATTTAGCTACACTTTGTGGAAATGTAAGTGTATAATATCCATTTACATTCATGTAAGTGTAAAATCATGTAAATCTATTTTATACCATGTAAAACAGTGTAAATGTAAAACAAATACACTTATATGATTTTACATGACTTTGTAGGACAATGTAAGTGTAAGATATTGTCAAAAATATGATTTTTATTTGAGAAGGGGGGGATTTTATGAATTTCTTGGTGATAGGCCATTTAAAAAAAATGGTGCATTGCAAAAAAATTTAAAAATCATCAAAACATGCACAACGAACTCATTAATATGGATTTGCAAAGAAGTATGGTCCTTATGGGTATAAAACAAATACACTTACATTTCCCAAAACATTTACAGGGAACTGTGTAAGTGTATTTAACAAATATTAAAACTGGGTTAATGTAAATGCGAATGAAAATAGAATAAAATAAAATTATACACAATAATAACATGTGTGTAAAAAGTTCGAATGTGTAAGTGTAAATGATTTACATTTACACGAGATTTACAAGTTGTAATACAATTATTGACACTTGCACACATTCACAGTGGCTCTGACCCAACATTTTAACACACAGTCGAGCGTGGTGAAGGCACAGCAAAGCCTCACACCTGCGAGAGAAGAGTGTAAGAAATATGATCTAACTACTATTGCCTATTTCTGATTGGTCAATAATAATGATTGTTGGAGGTGATTTGCTATTAGAAGTCTCTCACCTATTTGCAGTCCCAGTTTTAATTTTATATGGGTGGGGTGGAGAAAAAGTAAATAACTAAACTTGGATGTGAGAAATATTTTTGCAGGGTCACACATTGTACACCACTCAGAGATGCTCTAAGCTCCAGTATCCAAGGTTCTGTGTGTGTGTGGGGGCTTATATTGGAATTCTTTGCCTGTCCTGTGGACTCTACAGTTGGTTACCATGCATGAAATTATGTCGTAATGATCGCCAGATCTGAAACAGGGCCCTACTTCAGATAGAAACAAAGCCTGTAATTTAGGGCACGAGCCCGGGGAGGGGGGGGGTTTTCCACATAATGTGACAAAATGCCCTTTCTCAAGGTGACAAACAAAAGAGACTTGAAGCCCCCTGAGTTATATTTTGTTATGCACTTGCTTTGCCATGTAGCGGGTTTTCGCATAATGTAACAAAACACGGCCCCACTCAAGGTAACCAACAAAGTACTGGAAAACCCACATGAGTTATTTTTCCGTTTGTCGTCTTGCCATGTACATCCAGATGCCAATCATGCAAGAAGCACTGTGCAATTATGGTACACTGTAATTTCTGAACATTCCTGGCAGTAGCAGCAGCTGTGAAACCCATCAGGATCCATAAACCCCAGGAGTAAGTAATAGTAGAAGTATGGTAAGTAATGTAATGAACCCTTAAGAGGGGGGGGGGACTACAACCGACATCATTTGCCAACATTCCAAACCCTGTAAGCAAAAATGGTCATGAAATACTGGGTTTAATGGTCATGAAAACCCTAAAAACCCAAGAGACAAGATTGGGAAGCATATGTTCAAACTTTTAGCACAAAACCCCTAATCAAAGTTTTAGTACCAAAAGAGCCTAATCAAAATTTGAGTATAAAAACCCTAATCAAGTTTTAGGTACAAAAACCCTAATCAATTTTTAGGTTCAAAAACCCGAATCAATTTTTAGGTTCAAAAACCCTAATCAAAATTTAGGTACAAAAACCCTAACCAATTGTAAAGCATACTTAGACTAGGTAAACCCTAAATCTGGATGATCTCGGTTTTCCAAATTTGCTGTAAAAGAGGACTTGACTCTTGAGTAGTTAATGTTTTTACTGGTTTACAAGGAAAGCTTTTAGAACAGCTGTCAAGTGGGGAGCATCCTTCTTTGCCATTTTCCTTTCCGGGGACAAAAATCACTGTATAATATTTTGTTGGTCAAAAGGAGGACTCAAAAGAAAGAATGTTGTACCTAGTACATACAGGCCAGATATGGATTCTGGAAGCCTCTGGAGGCCCTGCAGGCCCCAACTGCCCCTACGGTCCATCCATAGGGTAAAATTGTTCTTCAAAATGGACGGAGTGCCTATACGTCTCTGAAAAGCCTCATTCGACACTTCTCACGAAATAACCACCCCTCAAGTGTCAAAAGACTTGGGCGGACAAAAGGAGATACGGGGATTTGGCAAGGCCCTTTCTCAATAGACAACAGCTTTCCATTGCCCATAGACAACAGACCTTATCGTTTGTCTGTTGCTGACTCCTTGGCCATTGGAGTTCAAGAAACTAATTTACTCGGATTTCCCGGTGCTGGAATCAGACCTAAACTCTCTCGATTTGCCCAAAGTCAAGCCGTAAAAGAGCCCTCCTTCATCAACACAGGTCGGCAAATGGTACCATGATGATAATAACTTGTTGTTCGATGACCTATTCATACTACCGGATTCTCATTTGACAAATCTCTTTTGACTCAATAAAGTGTTATAGTAGTAGGGTGCATGTGACCTACTCCTTTTACATGGATATATACAATTTATAATGTATCGTCATATGTGCCTAATTGATGCCCCTTTTTTTTTATTGGGCTACACAACACTAATTTTCCGTACCCTAAACAATTTCTTGTGAACTTTCTCTCGCACGGTCGAAGTTCAACTCAAGAGATAGTAATTTCATACATTTTCAGCTTGACATATCTTCTTAACATGCAACGGCTTTAATAATATTTCCTAACTGAATGTGTTTTAACTTGACATGGCCTTTGGGGGCCCAAAACCCCATGGTTTAGTTTTCATTGTGCCTAGGCTAACTACCAATAACTGGTTAATCTCCTATTTCACCTTCTATGGATGCCCAAAAGAATTCCTATGAATGGAATGAGTTTGGTAAAAGGAAATTATTAGGTGTAGCTTACAAGATGATTGATAGTGTCATTTTGTAACAATTGCATTTGTCTATGGGAAAAAATAGAGTTTAAATGTGGCAAAAGTTTTAAAAAAAAAAAAAAGAAGTATTTTTGGAGATTTGCTGATTTTTTCAGAAAAAAAATGTTGTGACACAAAATATTCACTTTTTAGTTTTATTTTTTTCATTTTGGAAAAAAATTGCACCAAAAAAAAAGCATGCTGATAGTAATATCTTGAAAATATTGGATTATGTAATTTTAACAAACTCAATAAAAGCCCAATAAATAATTGAGATGAAAATGATTAGAGGTTGACATAATTAAAATTATGACATGTTTAACTGTAGAAGAAAAATCACAATTTTGTGCTCCATGATTCAACACAATCAGTATGTTGATATTTTATGTACTGTGTTTGGCAATGGTAAATCCCATAAGATTGAGAAGACATGCCTAGAAACCAACAGAATAAGCATATTGAGTAAATTTTGATTTGAGTCAACGATTGATTCATGGGACCATGTCGGCAAACGAGCTCTGACAAGGTCTTGAAAGCCATAATGCAATGATGTTTCGCATGCTGCTTCGACATCTTTAGCAACATAGATTTGAGGCAGGTCTGATCAGAATCAAGATGGAAAGGCATCAGATTCCATCAGAATCAAGAGGGAAATTTCAACATTCCATCACTGTGGACGATGTTGTAAGTGGTTTACATTAGATGGACCATATCATGTACCAGAGTCCCTGAATTTTTTCCATAGATCCAATTGGTCATATGGGGTTGCTCAGCAGATTGCAGGTTGGAAGAGTGGGAAGTTGCAGCCTTTTTACATGGCTACAAGGCTAAGGCATGATGAATGTAGCTTCTTAAGTGGCCCTAGATGACACCATCTGGGGTTGAATAAGAGGAAGGTGGGCAGGTGCCAAAATTAGTCAAAATGATCTTGAGTTTCAGTTCACCACACAAGAAAGTATGAAGGAATCAACAAATTGTTTGTAGTAATTAAAATGTAAGACTCGTTGACACTAATGTCGGATGGTTTTGGATTCTGGCTGGTTCTTTTGGTGGCCTTGGTCCAGTTTTGTGTAACTGGACTTGCAATATCAGCCTATATTGGAATCGTGCTACAAGCAGTCCTTCTTTTGGGAGGGAGGGAGGGAGGGGGAGAGGGTGACTCAATGTTTTTGGCAAAAATTCTTTTCTTTTCAAAAACTAGTCGCCAATTAAGTCAAAATCTGTGTGAGGAGGCTCGCCACTGTTGTTACTACAACATTACACAATTGGGAAAAAAGAAAACACTGCCTTCAAGGCTTGTACTGGAACCAGAATTATGGAATTACTGTTGTTGCAGTCTTTCTTCGGAATCAGTCAATAAAATACTTCTCTAAGAAAGGTGGCAAGCAGTCAATTTTTGTTTCATTTTTTACGTGTAACAGTACTGGCGAGTATCCCCACACAGATTCAGTCATAATTCGCCTAACTGGCGATACCTTTCTCCAGGAGCATTAAAAGTGTACATGTGGCGACTCGCTCCTCCAAAAGGGACGCAGTCTGGCGAATTGATTTTAAGTAAAAAAAAAGGGGATTTTCGCCAGAAAATTTGGGCAGTGTCGCCTTTTGGCGATTTTTCGCCCCAAAAAAAGAACGCTGGTGGCAAGTATGCTTGCTGTATTTTTTTGTCACAGTGAAACCTTTAATTAATTGGATTGTGTTTAGATTCATTATAGAGTATAGTAGCTTCAGGGATTTTGGTACCTAGGTAATAGGTCTATTCTTATATGAGGATTTTTGAAAGATGATATTTTGGCTTCTGTTGGAACTTGAGATTAGTTATAGAGTTCTAATATCTTGAAGGGTTTTGGTTCTTTTAGAGGATATATATATATATATATATATATATATATAAAATTAATAAATTAAACTTTGCATGGTGAAATATTTGAGCTTCCATAATTTTTCTTTAGCATTAAGATACTTTTTAATGTAAATGGCAAGGCCACAGTTTGACACACCCCCTTGTTTATTTAATT
>Ga0209611_10008793_pt1 | contig 15585 bp, 14 predicted proteins | sample S1TSphgellanicum_3_FD_187693 | JGI IMG/M metagenome (GOLD analysis project Ga0209611, IMG submission 187693) | Host-associated microbial communities from peat moss isolated from Minnesota, USA - S1T2_Fc - Sphagnum magellanicum MG (SPAdes) (version 2) | ecosystem: Host-associated > Plants > Peat...
CTATGGTATATGTGCATATATACCTAGTAATATACTCTGACCTAGGGTCAGTTTTTCACATGGATAAAATGAATAAATTCTGCAGAAATTCATTTTTTTAAAAATTTATTTATATGTGCAAAAATAGAAGAAGACGTGTGAAACACGAAAAGCAGGGGGGAAGTAAGTATGGTGTGAATCATCCAATCCTGGTGTGAATCATCCAATCCCCACCGTCTATAATCTACCGACCACAACACCATGACCGTAGATGTACCTTCGATAGCTTCGTTGACAAGAGAGGCGCGAAAGGAGAAAATCGCCCTCCATTGGTTTTTTTCTGCACAAAACACTCCCCAACTTCCAAACCCTAGCGTTGTTGTTGTTGTTGCCACTTCGTTCCTCGCTGCCGTGTGTACCGGTGTTGTTTCGCAAGCACTTGGAGGAGCTTGTGAGGAGAAGAAGGGCTTTCAAGCTTTGTCATATATCTCTTTTGACAGGTAAATACATATCTTTTGTCAAAAGAAAGATCCTTTTTATGTTTCTTGTTTCTGTTTGTGCAATTCTTCTTCTTCTTCTCTCTTGTTTTGGAACCCTTCCTGTTTCTTTTTGTGAATTCTTTCTTCCTGAAGGACTGGAATTACGGGAGGATGTCGGTCGGTGGAAAGTTTTTTTTTTTTCTTGTTAAACTTGTTTGTTTACGGTTGTGTAAGTAGGCTTTGATGACTTGTTCTCTGATCGCTGTCTATGATCGCTGTCTATTCATGTTCGAATTCAAACCCTAATCGAAGAAGAAGAAGAAAAAGAAGAGTAGGGTTGTCCATCATTTCCCCAGAATATCCTGCATGACTTTCCCATAGTAGGACAGTTCTTGGACGCATATGAGAAGTTTGAACTCATATGAATAGAGATTGGAAATCATGAGACAGAGTATGCATCCCTAGCTCTAGTCTTAAGTTTGATTGTTTTTCCCTTGGCCTTGAAGAGAATTATCGACTTTAGGTTTGTGGTTCTGTTGATGCATGAATGTACATCCTGAGTCCACAATCTCTTCTAGAAGGAGAGACTGAAGTTCTGGGAGAGGGGGGGAGGGGGGCCTGTGAGGAACTTTGACACAAAGAATAATATACTGCAGAGGGAGGGAGGAATCATGATTGAGGTGGTGCTGAACGATAGGCTGGGAAAGAAGGTGCGGGTGAAATGCAACGAGGATGACACCATTGGAGATTTGAAGAAGCTGGTGGCAGCACAGACTGGCACACGGCCTGAGAAAATCCGTATTCAGAAATGGTATACAATTTACAAGGACCATATCACACTGGCTGACTATGAGATCCATGATGGTATGGGCCTTGAGCTCTACTACAATTGAGCACTGCCAGGTGAGTTCCTTTGCTGACTTTCAATCCCCTCTCCCCCCCTATTCAACTTGTTTCTCAAGATGCACCAATTTCAGGTTTTGAAGTTAAGATGATGATGAACAACCATTCAGAATGCTTTACAGGCAAAAAATATATACCACATCCAAAGAGGTAGGCTACTGTATTTTTTGCATGAGGGTCCCAGGAATCTGATAATGAGACTGCTAGAAGGATTTGTATCCTGAGATAATTTTGCAAGACATGGTTAGGATTACTTGAATGCTTCTGGTATCAATTTAAGTATCCTTTAAAGTTTGTATCCTTTAAAGTATCTGGTTATCAATTCCTTTAAATCTACAATCATGTTCATTGGTTTGAAATATAGAGGAGTTCCAATTTAAAAGCCTGTTCACTTGGGGCAAGTCTTAAAGAAGACTGTGAGATGTCAAAAAAAACTGTCCTTCACAATCTTCTCTTCTGTGTGGTATGACCGGTCCCATCAGTCAATTGTCATCTAGGAACATACAGTTGGGTCTTTGTCTGAACCTTGCTTGTTTTGTGCAGGAAATTGCTTAACTGAGGATGGATTAGAAATGAAAGTCGGGTTTACAGCTGTGCGAAAAACATGGAACCAAAGGTGTTTCTTATTGTGTTTTTGTATTTGTACCTGGTTGAGAGAATCCTGACCATTGTGTGTATGGTGATGGGGACATGCTAGCACTAAAGGTACTCTAAGAACACTGCATCTTTTTCATCAGTGGTTTAAGATGAAAAGCTAACTGTTGTATTTGGATAAGTGGAAGGGGGGCCATGTATTAAATACTTTTAAAGAATTTTCCATATTTGTATTACATTGGAGTTTTGACTAGGCTGGATCATAAAACATAATGACTCCTGCGGTCTGTCTTTTCTGACTTGCTCAAATTTGTGCTCATCTACTTTTCTTTATAATGTTCAGTATTCCAGCATTAAGGACATCACCGGTGTAGTGTGCATGTTTCTTTACAGCACCAAATTGCAAGAGAGGCAGTATTATGTAAGAAAATCTTTGGCTCCAATCACCATCAGGTGTAATAATATGCAGGAGACAGCAAACAGAAACCTTTCTGACATGTTCCTTGCATTTGCATGTTCATGTTCATGTTTGACCATTGCTTCCTGATCCAAGCATATGAGGAACTGTCACAATTTAAACTCAAGCCTTTGGTTTCATTTTGACTGTGATTTTGGAATACTGATTTACTTACAAATTGTACATACAAGGTTCAAAATTCTTCTCTCCATCATATGGGTCTGTTGGAACTCTGGAAGTCTGATGAATTGAGCCATGTCTGTAAGGTGGATTGTCAGAGCTAATCACCATAGTTGTTGCAATTATGTGTAGGGTAAGGACTGAGAATGGGTGTGTTCTGGGAATAAGGGCCCCAATACAAGGTGGGAGCTGAGCACAGGATCCAAATTCTTAGAAGAGCCTGTTCAAGGTCCTAAAATTCCACCAGTTGTTTACATAGTGAAATGCAGCAAGTTTTCATTGAAATTTGAAGATAAGTTTTCATTTTAAATTTCAAATTTCTTCCACCCAAGTCTTGGAGACATGATATTAATTTTGGACCATTGATGAGTAAAGTATTTATAACTTATTGACATGGGCTTTGAACAAAACCCATTTCTTCTAGATTTCAAACCATATGACATGTTGAAATGCAAATGATTAATAGCATGTTTTATTTCAGAGTTTGGACACACTAGCCAATACATCTTTTGCAAGCTTCATATATGGAAAATTGTCAACCTTCAAAAGCATCAGCATATTAGCCAACTTATCTTTCCTTTCATACAATCATGAAGCAAAAAACTTATTTAGGAACAATTTCATCTTCTTCAACATTAAACATGGGTGCAACAAGTTTCCATGAAATGCTCTCACACATATTTTTTTCATGTAATTTAAACTCCATCTGATTTTCCACATGTTGAAGTTGTGGCCACGAAGATTCTCAATTTAAATAATGAAATTTGGTGGCATGATTCATTGACCAAGTATATGTTCAAATTTCAATTTCTCTTAAACACAAGATCTTGTTTCTCTCAAGTGTTTATACACACAAATCTCAAGCAAATCTGCAACCCTTCTTTATCTCACAAGCAAAAAAAATCATACATTCTGTTGAAAATGGACACAAAAGTGAAAGAAAACGACCAAAATATAAAATGTATGTTTTTGTGTAATTGTACAATAAGGTATGCTCATTTGTTAATGTTTTCAGTGGTGTTATCACCAAGGCAGCTTATTGAAAGGCTCTACATGTAGGCTATTCACTCTCATTTTCAACCCTGTATGTATATAGACAAGGGTTATAGTATAGTAGTATTAGTGTACTAATATACAGAGGGTGTTGAATAGGCTTGTGTGGTAGCTGTGCAGAAAAAATGTTATGGCCAATGAAATTGCTGGATTTGGCGGTCTGAATATTTCTTCTTAGTTATCTTCAGTGAACTACCAGTTAAATGTCTAATAGGGTTTGGTAGGTTTGCAAGAATTTTAGAGGACCAATGGAAATGCTAGAAAGGTAGGTAATGATTCTGAATAATAATCTGAATACTATTTCCACTGCACTCTGCAGTGTGAAGATGTACCTTAAATTGCTGATGCACAAAACCTCAAATTTCCAAATACGCTTCAAATAAAAAGAGATCAAATTCAGGGACACAACATTCCTTTTCCACAAAGAATGTCTAAACAATTCAAATGATTTGCTGTCTATTTTGTGATCACACAGTTCGATTCTGACCTCAGACAAATAACACAGAAAACAGCACCCTTGAAGTGGCAACCAGATATGAGGGTAGTAACAACTTGATCTGTAGCAAATCAAAATATCTTTATGAGGATTGAGAACTTCTAAAATAGTTACAATGGGAATCCACCAGCATAGAAGATGAACCCATGGAGAGGTTAGAGATACTGGTAATCAACCATTAGGAGCTCACCAGGGGGCAAAAAGAAAACCCCTGCAATGAGAGACAGATGGAAAATAGAATACAAATACAAATGAAGAGCAGAATCAACCCTAAACCATTGCAAAAGTTTTTTCCAGGTTCAGTGACCATCAATCAACATGTACATGTACATTGGGTACCCAGTTACCCCAAACATTCCCACTGATCTCATCAGTACCCTGCTGTGGATAGAGGTATTACAACACTAACTGAGTTGCTGAGTCCAGTTGTTGTGGGAAGACCCAACCATGATGCTCACTAGCTCAATCAGTAAGACTCAGCCAAATGACAATGGCAGTTCAAAGACCACACAATCCTTTGCTTCATATGTTTCTCACTAGACTTCAGACAAAAAAGATGATAGTTCCTCATGCTCCTCTAGCATGTAGTCTTGAAAGTGGACAAGATAGTCTCAACATGCCAATGTTGCATGTCCAGAGCACATCAGGACGAGTTACTGTGGTGCAAACTAAGCTACAACATGTCAGAAGTCAGCATGGTATACACACACCAAATCAGAGTGTGTCACTGGTGCACGACATAGTGGACACTCTGGCTTCTCATTACACCATTCTGCCAAACAAGTCCTGCACCAATCAAGGAAAAAAAATAAATATTAAAGGGAAATACCAAAAAGACTCATGCCGGCATCAGCCCTTTCACCAATATTTCACCAGCTGAGACAGATCCTAGTCAGAAGGGAGAAAGGTAGAAAAGAGAAGGAGAAAGCAGGACTGCCACCTTCAAGAGCAGACTCAGTCAGTAGCCCTCATATTTACACTAGCAAAAGAATTCAGGTTGACATTTTCCTAACATGAACTGTAATGAGAACCACCCCCAGATAAGTTCTCATGAATTTCTGAGGAATCAGAAGCAATTGAGGATGCACTGTTAGGAATGCCATGGGATATTCAGGGGTCCCTTCTGTGGCCTTTCTACTTCATTAAAAATTCAGAAGAGCACTCAAAAACAAGAAAATTGAAATCTAGACATACCAGCAAAAGACATGCCCACAAGGTGTTGCCTGTTGGCTGCTGACGAGGGCTCAAACAAAGAGGGCACTTGCTTGATCCACTACCCTGCAAACATTTCAACGCCACTACGTTTACAGTAAGTTACGATAAAAGGCTACCCTCACATGAAGTTCCAAATGAGTATATACTTAAGGCCCAATAAATGAGATGATTCATCAGTTGCACTGTAACATGATCTGCCATTCAAAGAGAATATCTCCAAAGAGTCTGTGTCAGGCCAGATTGGCAACTCTTGGCACTCATGAATGCCAACTAAGCACTAGTGACCAATCATTTTGTAAAAGACCACTCTCCTTTCAGCAGTAGAAACTTGACATGCTTATGAAACACAAGTCCTTGAAGAATGCAGATGTCTTCAGATTTCTCTCTGCATCACATCAAGCTTGTCAATGACCTCTCATTGTCAGTAGACAAAGTTCATGAATCCAACTTGTTTGCAGAACCACTACAGCATTCAATAACTGGGAGTAAGCTCAACCTCTGCATCCCCTGAATTAGCAGATGTCCAATCCATTCCCTGGTTTTTCAACTCTTTGTCATTCATGTGATTATCATCCACATCCAATAGCATTATCCCTTGTTGACCTGTATCACAAACAAATGCACTATGAAGCTATCAGTGCACGATGAACATTGGACAGAAACACACTTCCTGAGTAAAAGATGCAGATGATATTTTAAGTGACTGAAATGAATAAAATTACCTCTGGCAGTGAGTAATGGATCCACTGCATGTGAACGCATTGAGGTGGCAAGGGCAGGAAGTGCACACCGGCGCAACCAGTCACCACCAACAATACTCAGCTGTATTAGCAGAAACATGCCCAGCATGTGGTATCTGCAGGAACACATAGATGAGCCTCAAAGTAAACTCATCTCATAAGGGATGGACAATTCCACATGGTTCATAGCATGCATCTCCCACAGTTAGACCTGTATCAACTATTTCATACCACCAGGCGGTCAATACAGTTTCCTGCACACCTATGGAAAAAGAATACACCAAGTGATTGGTGGCATTCTAGATATATTTCTGATTCCTTTTGTGCCACTCAGAATGACCCTGGTATAGTTTATAGACCCCAAAATGTTTTAACTGTGGATAAACTGTCTTCAGTCAATAAACAAACAATGTGTGGCCAAGCAGAAAGGCTGGTCCCAAAAACTGACCTTGGCCTCTGCTGGGTTGGTTTTCCCATGAAGATGTAGCGAATACCTGCTGTCCGCTTGGCCATGTGATAGTAGGCCCCTTCACAGTGACAACCCAAAGTGTAAGCACTTAATCATGGTGGGCATAATGGAACAATAAAAAATTGTCAGCTACAACTGCCCATGCCCTTTTAGTTAATTTATCATCTCAATGAAAATAGCTGAGTCACCACCTTTGCTTCTGATCACCAAGCTGAACCACAATAGAAGGACAACATTGAGAAACTGTAACCCAATAAATATAGGTACATTCTCCAACACTAGCAACAAAACAGCAAAGTGATGAAGAAAGCTGACCTTCAAAATAAAATAGCATTAGGTGGGCACGTACAACCAATAACAATGCCTCCCGCACAGATGGCAGACCCTACACCCATGCAGAAAAACCCTCATTAAACATTTCATGTCCATCTTCATCAATATCCTTCTCTTTTTGCACACTGCAGGTTGAAATTCTTACTGTAGCCCAGCGCTGGAGTGCTGAATTCCACATCCGGTGAACTCTTTGGACCAGAAAATGCCATCCTGAGGTCTGTGGCCTCACATTGCTTCTTCCTCCAGTAGCATCCTCCCTTACCAAATGTATCTCACCCTCTGTAGAATCCCTGTTCGCAACCATGTGATTACTGCTTCCAGCTGAAGTGCTTTCCCTGGCAAACTGAAGTTCCTCCTGGGTTGCAAGTGACATGCCTTGTGCTGCCGCTCTAGCACTGCTCAAAATACAACCGTACAATTCATCATTGGACTGGATATCTCAACATTCTTCTAGACAGAAAAATTATGACACCATCTAGAGAAAGGAACAATGCACAGAAAGAGCAAATATATGAAACAAAAAAGAGAAAAAGAAATACAGGAGCAAAGAAATTAGCACACCTTATGCGTTCCATTATGTAAGGTAATGCATTCTGAACAAACACAAGTAGCATCCTCCGTGCTGGTGTTGGGGGAAGATTTGACGATGTCACCACCTGCTCTGCAATCAAATTTACCTGTTAAAACTGAACTCTTACAACACTCCAACCCACTGTAACTTTCTGTAGAACAGGATTCTCATCCATCAGAAACACCATGGTAACAGATGCATCTAAAACCACAGGATGTTCAATAAATTTTCTCCAGCTTACAGTGAATATTTGGGTCTCCAAATCCAAATCAGCAAACCCACAAGGAAAATTGCTTCACATATAAAAATCTGGAAAACCAGGATATCAACCTGAGAAATATCACAGTACTCCTCTCCAAGTGTCTGAAGGCCTGAACCAGTTGTCAGCAGATAGTATAGAACTCGGCCTGCTAACCTTGTCTGCAATACCCAGCCAGTCCTGTTTCTGAAACCTTATTGAAATAAAAAATTATGGGAAAGAAACCAGCATCAAAACAGGAACAATCTGTATCATCCCCTAACACTGTTACTGCAATGCAACAGCAGTATACCGCAAGCCAGATCCTGAGAGGATTGAGGAGAGATTGGCATGAGGCTACCCTTAAGAGTGGACTGAGCACAGCAGTCTGGTCAACTCAGACACCTACCTCATTTTGGTAGGCCACAGCAAGTCGTGTCCCTGTCCAAAACCAAAACATAGGCTCAACACATCTTCCAGCAGCTCTAAAATCCATTCTTGTCTCAAACCAAACCTCCACAAAATAAGACAATCAAGCAAATCAACGCATGGAAAACTATGAGAACTTCTTCCTCCTCATTCTGCACCAAAAAGTGAAGACAGAAAACCAATCAGTCACATTAAATCGCACTATCAGCTTATTCTCCATGGCATCCCCATAACAAAAAAGCAAAAACCAACCACAGTTCTATCCCCTGCATTTGAGTCATCTCATCACAGCTCCCAAGGTTTAGCAAATACATGGTGATTTCTTTGCATACCAATTTGAAGCGAAACCAAATTTTAAAAAAAGAACCACATCAATAAGAATTTACCATTTTGTGGGATCACATACTAAACTATAGCACAGAGTGATCAAACTGATCCCCAAATCCTAGTCCACCCCTATTTACCAGTGAAGGAATTTGTGAATAATTGAACAAACTTGTAAGTGTGAATATGCTACCAACAAGAAGAAAGATGACAAAACTAGGATTCCATGCCCAACACAACACTTGAATCCTGTAGTGCCAAGGGGAATGCAAAAAAACAGCAACATGGTCATTGGACACCAATATTACACTCCCTAGAAGGTAAGAACATGTTCTACACTTTGTTATGGCAATTAAAAAAACAAAAAAAACTCAAATTTGATGTGAAGAATAAGAGTATTCATGTTCTAGAGTGACCTACAAAACTTGTAACAAGAAGAAGCATGATAAACCCTAAATATGGACTCCTGACGACAAAACACATTACTTGAATCCTGCAGTTCAAGCAAAATGCAAAACTACCAACCTTTGAACACCAATATGACACACCCCAGAAGCTAAGAACAGTTTACACTTTCCTATGGCAATTAAAAAACTTGATGTGAAGAATTGAGAGTATTCATATTCCAGAGTGACCTATAAACCCTAAACCCAAATGCAGCAGCAGCAGCTCAAAACCTTGTAACAAGAAGAAGAAGAAGAAGCGTGATAAACCCTAAATATGGGACTCCCAACGTCAAAACGCCACGACAGGAATCGTTCAGGAAAGGGTTCGGAAATCGAAACAATTAGGGCAAGCGAAAGAGAGAAAGAATTACTGACCGACGACATGGCGGAAGGATTCGTGACAGGCCTCGCAAAGATGCGCAACGTAATGCTCATCTTTCTCCGCTGCTCTCATCACTTCCGGCTGCGCGGCTCCCGGAAAGCCTCGCATTCTTCTGGCTTCTTCCCTACGCTCTCCCCTTCGCTGCTCTTGCCCTTCTTCCACCGCCATCCTCCAAACACTCTAGCCCAAAATTCAGTGGCTGGATCGTTGCTACCACACAAAATTTGGATTCTTCAAAACTCGGGTTCGAGCACTGGTCGTTCGCTGCTATTCCTGTTCGCGAGGGAGGCCCTATGCAGCGACAAACCTCCGAAACGCAACAAAGCACGTCCAACGTTACCAAACCTAAATACCTAACCATAGCCACCAAACCTATTTACCAAGCCTCGAGACCCAACCTATGTACCAAGCCTACCTGCCAAACCTAAACAGAAGTGCTCAATGCTTTTCTTACCTCTGTAGTGGATGTAAGTAGTTACTATGTAGGTAAGGCAGTGGGCAATTACCAGGGTGGGTAAAGTACATATGGATGGTTATAGTAGTAGCTAACTACTCAGTACTATGATTAACTATGGGATAGGAATACAAACAAAAACATACCATCCATCCATCCATCCATCATGGTGCATTGGTGGGTGCTGGAGCACTAGTTTACTCTGGCCCAAAAACCTTGAACCCAAGTTAAAGCACAATCTACATTGTAAATTGGGCCTCCTAATGTCCTTTATTAATCCCCTCCCCAAACTAACCTTGTCATAATTGTATGTCCTTGAGACACTTAGAAGTCCACAATTAAGTTCTTAGTACATTGTCTTGAATATACTCTGCTTGGGAGAGTGGGTCATGTGTGCACATGAGGCACAGTGTTGCAAAATACCTAACACAGAACTTAGGTCTTTTTTGGTGTTTGTGGCACCGTGTAATTGCTGTGAAGTGTAAATTTTGTCAGCAAAAGCAGAATGTGGTACTGTAGTTACTAAAAGAATTTAAACGATTTAACACCTTGGTGAGAATTAGACCTTACTCCTCAGTAAGAGTGTCTCTTGCAATTATTCTGTTGTTGATATCACAATTACACAGTGTGCTGCAATCACAGCAGCAGCCTAATGGAAAGCCACTGATATAGGGCCTTTGTTTCTCATTCATTGCAGGGAGTGTGCTGCAATCACAGCAGCAGCCTAATGGAAAGCCACTGATATAGGGCCTTTGTTTCTCATTCATTGCAGGGACAGTCACTTACTATCTATATTGGAGAAGCTGCAAGAGTGTGGAGAAAATAGGTAATTCATCATGTTTGGAACTCTTGGAGCACATGTTCTCATTGAAAAAACAGCCCTTACCTATGAATAAACCATCTACTTACCTAGTAGTTACCTATTTTCTTACATGTCTACCTATATATGAGACTTATTTCCTACAAAATTGGTTACCGAGGTGAAAACAAATATTAATTCAGTTGAGGTTCATCCACAACCGAGTAATAACTGGCATTCAGTGGATGGTGCACTGGTGGGTGCTGGTTCACCATCGCCAAAGATGTCCTTAGTTGACTAGACCTAAGGGGAGTAAGCTTAGGGTACCACCTCCCACGAAGGCAACAGATCCCTAGCACTTTACTAATATGAAGGGTACTTGGCTATTTGCCTGGAATCCATCCACTCACCAATAAATGAAGTTGAAATGCAGTCAAATAGAGAGAAAACGTTTCCGCGTTTTTGCAACCTTTTCCAACTCCATACACAGGAGTCTCCACTGCAACTCGGTGGCAGCTAAGGGGAAAGGCATGATCAACAGAGGATTGTGGGGAGGTGGGAGGCAACTAACTTCATTTGACAAAGGAGTGCAGGTCAAAAAGCAATTTTGACTGATCTTTGGTCCGATTTGGAGTGGGTGGGCTGGTGGGTGGGAGGAGACAGCCACCAGAATAGTGGACCCACTAGTATCCTAGCTACATGATGGATCAGTGGACCCACAATGCATTCTCTGCACAGAGTCTGAATAATGTCACTGATTAACCCCTTTACCTGTTCAAACTATGCTCAGAAGTCTGCTACCAGTTCAAACCATGTTCAGAGCCAATGGGTCTTAGGACATCTTTCCAGGGAGTAGCTGTACCCTTCAGCTTCGGAAGATCCTGTTGCTTTCCATTAGCATGAGCTTCCCAAGCTGAAGATGCAGCTAGGGGTTCCTTTCCATTAGCATTAATTGCCCATGCAGAAGGTGCAGCTAGGAGTGCAATTAGCAAGTCTTGCAAAGCTGAATTGCAAATCTGGAATATCTGAACTCACAATCAGAACATCAAACCTCTGACATTGAAGAAGGTGCAGAGCTCCTCAACGGAAAGACACCCTTGAAGGGATGCCAGTCCAGAAGGGAAGACTGATGTTTATTCACCAAGGACTGGAAGTTAATAACCCTTCTTCTCACAGCAACAAACCGATATAAATTGTGCAACTCTGATATGATCCCCATTGCATTATGGAAGGTGCTGTTATTTACAGGACTTAAACAATATCCAGGATCTATCTCAAGACCAGAATAATCTTGCCCTGACATAAGAGTCTAAGTAAATCTTTTTTTTCTGGAAGGTGACCTCCTTAGAAGGCTCATGTCTTTTAACCCACATGGTAATGGACGATATCCATAAAACAAGAATCAGCTAGAAGGCAGTGCTTTCAACAAAGATATGATGCTGATGTATAAGCTCAACCAATAAACTCAGCTATTGTCTGGAGAATAAGAAAGACATCATCTCAGTATGGTCTCCTCATTGCTACTCTCTACTCCTGAGATCTGATGGACGACATGCACTTCAAAAGCATGACATCTCATAAGGTACAAAACCCTCCAGCTCCGGTCCATTGAGACGAGGATTATTCTCAAAACTGCAAACACCACCCAACCAACTTTTACTTGTCAGGTCCTAGAATAATGAGTATTTCAGATCTGGAACAATTCATCTCCATTAAGTGTTGTGTTATTTGAATGAGAATAGACGCTTTTCAGAATTGAATTCCACAGGATCCTTCCCATGGCCAAAAACCATATCTATTTTATATTCCATGAACAAAAGATTGCCACTTCTGCACCAACCTCTTGGCCTGTAGACGTGTGAAAGAGCCAGTGACAGGAATGGTACCACATAAGTCATTGTTGGAGAAATCCCTGGATGATTCAACACAAAGAAGGGACAATAGATTAGTTGCACATCCATTCAGATAAGTGTAGTTGAAAAACAAAAGATGTCACTCAGAGTACTACCTCACAACCTGCAAACTCACGAACAAGGACATCAAGTGCACTTTGTACGATGATATATGTGCCCTGCATAGTGTGAATAGTGACACACCCAGACTCTACAAGCTTCAAGCAAGACAACAAATGCAACAAAGGCATTCAAATGTTGGTCTGAGGGCAATCCTTCAATAGTACTTACACGACTTTGAGAGTTGATATGGTTGTGAGTTGACGTGGAATGCGACCAGTCAACATGTTATTGTTGAGACGCCTGCACAAAATAGCAACTAGTGTGTGAGGTTTCTCCAGTCCAGGTCTAATCACACATAGCCAGAAACTGACCACAAAAACCAATGTGTACTATTCACATATAGACAACAGCACCTTCAAAAGAGAAAGTCAGGCATGACAAAGTGGCCAGCCCCAAGAGAAAGACTAGATAATATTAACCAGTTTGTAACAACTCTCCAACATCCATGGCTGCAAAGAGCTGTCAGGATGAATCACTTACAGAAATGAAAGGTTTGAAAGGTTCCCAAGAGAGCTGGGAATGGAGCCAGTGAAGTTATTGTGGTACAAATCCAGGCTAACCAGAGCCTACATGGGAGAAATGCACAAGAGAAGAATTATCCTATCGTGTATTAGCCATGACATCAAAACGATAATGCAATGCACTTTATTCCTTCAACAAGAATATCTAAATGACAAAGGAGGGGCTGAGAATCACAGAACATCACAAAAGGACTATTTGATTCCACATTAAGTAATCCAACATTAGCCTACTGTATGTGCAATTCACATGTTTGAGATGTGAACTTGCCTTCAAGTTACCAAGCTCAGGGGGAATGTGCCCAGTGATACTGTTCTTGTAAAGCTCCCTGATGATACCAGTCCCCAGTGACAACTAGTTAGGAACTGTGCTATCTGACATCAGAATGGACACATGTAGCAGTGGGATCAACTCCCAGAGAAAATCATCACAATGATATAACAAAAATTTGAAGGTCAAACAGCCTCAGGACAGAAGCAAAGAAAGCCAGCAAGAGAGCAAGAACTCGACACTGCTGATGAGAAGGGTAGAACACTCACAGGTACTGTAAGTTTTGCAGACTCCCAAGCTCAGGGACCAAAGAGCCAGATAGACGTGCATTGCCCAAGTCTCTGATGGCCCCACCAACACGACCTACATGAGAGTTGCAGACAGACAGACAGAGGAAGCATGTATTTGCAGTGGCAGGAAAGGCCCCAGCAAACACAAATAAGAAGAAACAAAATAAGAACATTCGTTGAAAGGTAAAGTGACCTACACACGGATGACGCTGTTATCAGAGTTGCAGGTGACATGGAACCAGGTGCAGGGGTTGACCAAAGTAGGATCCCAGCTTTGGAGAACGTTGGATGGATCTTTTAAGCTCCTTCGTAGAGCATGTAGCGCGTCACCTGCAGCTCAAACCAGCAAAGACCCCATCCAACATCCCCAGGATCAGAACGCAAGTCTATTTACTCCGAAGACCAACAAGGATAATAAGAGGCAAGTTATAGTCCGATCCAATGAGCAGCTCAATGTGGGACATGGCAGGAACAAAGCCTAACTACCTCTACACCAAACCCCATTGATGGCAGGACCGAGTACAATGACCCTTCGTCCTTCCTGCACCACAGTTTCTCAGTGAAGACAGTGTATCTTTCATGTCTATTTATAGGTTTCTAGTCTGATCCGATGAGCGGCTCCATGTGGGACATGGCAGGAACAAGCCTAACTACCCTCTACACCAAACCCCATTTATGGCAGGACCGAGTACAAAGACCCTTCTTCCTTCCTGCACCACAGTTTTTCGGTGAAGACAGTGTATCTTTCATTTCTAGGTTTCTAGTCTGATCCGATGAGCGGCTCCATGTGGGACATGGCAGGAACAAGCCTAACTACCCTCTACACCCAACCCCATTGATGGCAGGGCCGAGTACAATGACCCCTCTTCCTTCCTTCACCACAATTTCTCAGTGAAGAGAGTACCTCTCTCATGTCCCTTTCTAGCTTTCTTGTCTGATCCGATGAGCGACTCCCATGTGGGACATGGCAGGAACAAGCCTAACTACCTCTACACCAATCCCTTCGACGGCAGGCCAAGAGTACAATGACCCCTCCTCCTCCTCATTCCTTCTGAACAGAAACACTAAAACACCGGCATGCGTATGCAAATGGGTGGAAAACAACAACAGCACGACATAGCACACGGTCAAAGACTAGATGGTCATCATCACACACACACACACACTCAAAAAGAAGTTAGAAACAACCTTCAGAATTTGCGGAAGAGAGCGGCAAAAGGACAGCCAAGGCCACCATCGCTAGGATGAGGGCTCTAAGCTCGACTCTCAGTTTACGCGGACTCCACTCTCCGCCATGACTGAACAACAACATCGCCATAGCTCCCTTTCTTCCGGTCTTCAAATCTGGAAGCCCTCCGTCGCAAAAAGACTTAAAAAGACCGACAAAACTTGGGTAGCGTCAAAAATCAATAACTACAAGGAGAAAAAAAGACCACCGAGATGGTTTTATTTTTTATTTTTGATGGATGCAAAACAACCCCAAAAAAAAACACACAAAGAGCTTCTTCTAGCAAACGGTTTGTCTGAAGATAATCAAATTTGGACAAGCTTGGAAGTCAGTCGTCTTTAAGGAAAGAGAGCGAGAGCAGAAAGAAAGCTCCGGTCGCTCGAGAGCTTGCGAAAGGAAAGCACCAACAACGCTTACACTCCTTGCGCCCTCTAGTCTTGTTCTCCCTCTCTCTCTCTCTCTCTCTCTCTCTCTGTCTCTCTGTCTCTCTCTGTCTCGATCAACGGACGGCGGACGGTGACGAGTATCTTTGTTCGTGCACTAGAACGACGGCACAGACTGCGTTTTTCTGTTTGGGATGTTTTACTTGACAGCAAGTCAGGAGTCAGGACCAGAGCAACGTACCCACACCGTGGGTGCCGTTTGGGGAACAGGGTCGGACCAGTTTTTTTTTTTTGGCGAATTTTCGGCGCATTGTGGCGACCCAAAAAAAAAAAACAAAA
>Ga0209611_10008794_pt1 | contig 15583 bp, 11 predicted proteins | sample S1TSphgellanicum_3_FD_187693 | JGI IMG/M metagenome (GOLD analysis project Ga0209611, IMG submission 187693) | Host-associated microbial communities from peat moss isolated from Minnesota, USA - S1T2_Fc - Sphagnum magellanicum MG (SPAdes) (version 2) | ecosystem: Host-associated > Plants > Peat...
ATTTATGAAGGAAGGTAGTTTGTTTTGTTTTGTTTTGTACTTATGAAATCCACCAAACTAGGATGCTTCAAATCATGTTCTTGGTGTCTTTGGAAAGCTTTTAACAAGAAGGGGTGCACATGCTTGGACCCATGATGTTTGGACTTGCAGTGCAAAAGTTCTTGAATATTGAATGATTTTTTCACTGAACATTGAATTATATTGTAGCTAAAATTTTCAAAGGAATTGGAATGTGCCTTTGGTTTTGTTGGAAAGATCTTGATTTCAAAGGAATTTATTTGGTAAGATTTGGATTCAGAATGTGAGAAATATTGATTTTTAAGCAATTTCTGCCACTGAAAATGCAAATAAATTCTCAAAAACCAAGTTTTGGAAGGAAAAATCAGTTGAGAACGTGGTAACACTTGAATGTCTACCATTCAATTCAAGTAGAAGGAATTGTGATGTGCCTTTGGTGTTGCTGGAAAGATCTTGCAATTGGATATAGGTATATCTTGCAAAATAATGTTATATGTTGTGTACACCCTTCATTATAACGAGTTCACACTTGGGTCAATGACACAGGCCACATTAGTTCTACTAATGCAAACCTAAGATTGTACCATGGTAGAATTACTACAATAATATTACTACAATAGTGACATTAACTATAATAAATAAATTATTATATAACAAGGAACTTGAAGAGACAAACAAAAAATTTAAATTTAATTTACTATAGTAGCAAACATTCATATAAAAACAAAAGTTCATATGCTACCGTAGTGATGTACTACACTTTTACACACATAAATCACCTTCAAAAATTAAAACAAGAAAACCACGCAAAACTATAATGGAGGTCCATTAACATGATTGATCATATTCATTAACATTCCATTAACAAAAATTGTTGCATACCACAACTCTACACACACACACATGCAAACTCCCCTTCCAACACACAAGCACACACCCCTACTCGTATCCAAATGATGCCCATCCCTAAGTAATTAGCCACTACCCCAATAAGTGGTGACTAGCAAAGGGTCCAAATCCATTCTTCTCTCCTAACTTTTAACCTTAATAGCGTTCCTATCTAGATCAAGGGGAAATTAAAAAGTCAACTTGCATCCTATTTTTATATATTAAACTTAAACCACCTAACCCCCATGTTCTAGAACATTTCAAGCTACCACAATTTTTTTCTAAAACATAACTAAAATGGATGAGTCAAGTCAACCATCACCTATAATTATTTTTCAACCTTTTTTATAGATTGAAATAAAAAGTAAAAATAAACCAAGGGTTCAATAATTTTTGTTTTAACAACTAGCAAATTACCAACTTACCAAGTGGAAGTGGACATGCAATGTAATGTAATTAGAATGTTGATAAGGATATAGAAGTAAGTGTTAATTTGAACAATAATAATGGATTTGAAACTAAGAGTCAAACTAAGATAATTGCTAAATATATGTCCATAATTAGGAAGATTATGTTCAAGGTCTATCAAAACAAAAAAAATGATCTTGTCATTGGAAATGTTTGTAAAATATGTACCACCAACGGTGAAGATTTTGATGAGGTTATGCCAATTGTTCAAGTGTGTATTAGTAAGCATTCATGACCTCAAAGATGTACCTATCCCAACAAAAAGCAACCATGGTAGATGAGCTTGCCCAAGAAGAACTAATTAAGTAGAGGTGCATGTTCAATAAGAATTAGTTGTATTTCAAGAACTACTGAAAATGATTTTTTGTTGATGTAACTAAATCAAGAAGAACAAGGAAGGAAGACATATGCTAGTACAATGTTCCAATATTATACCATTGAACATGAAGAGGTAAACATTTTTATGGAGGCTATCATGAACAAGGGCACTTAAAAGGGTAAGAAGTCAACATGAAACTTGATGTTTAACTGAATTTGGTGGATATTGATGAGAAGGAACCATTGAAAAACATACAACCATAAATGCATCTACTAAAGGACATGTTGTTGAAGGAATGCCCATTAATGTTAGAATTGTTGAAATCACCAAAAGGGAACTTCCCAATAGGAAAATTGTAAAAAAAATAATTGCTAAATAGCTTGCAATTACAATTTGGGAAGAAGAGTTGATGGATGATCTATTCATTGACCAAAAGGAGTCTAGGAGGCACATATCATTGAAATGGTGTATTTATATGCTAAGAAGGCCAAAACTTGGAGTTAATTTTTAAAAAGTTAGGATCTTTCCTTATAAATGGAGAAATTATAAAAACAATTGTTTTTATTGAACATTTGTACATGACAAGCCTCTTGTTGATATAATCGAATTTGAAGCACATTGACAGTAATGGGAGAAAAATGTGGGTTTAGTCATCCACTAAAAGCTTTAAAATAGGAAAATATGGAATTAAAAAGATGCATCCATAAACCATAGGAATAAATTAAGGCAACATATGAAGTAAAACATTAACTATTAAAGGCATTGAAATTAACAAAAGAATTTACAAACACAAAGGAAGAAGTAATCATGAAGTTAACTATTCCATTGGAGACAATAGAGAGGAAAAACAATGAATGATTTGCAAAAAAGGAGAAGTACAAGTTAAAAAGACTCAAGATGAGCAACTTACAACTCTAATTAAAGCAAAAATAATATTGGATCCAAATTAAATACATTCATTGGAGAAAGTAAAAACAAAATTGGATGCAAAAGTTGTGACATTAGAGAAAGTAAAGACAACATTGTATGCAACAATACAAACATTAGAAAAATAAAAGGTTATATTTTTTAAACACTGTTACAATTCATGGTTTTTTAAACTAGGTTTTATAATTTTAAAATACCCAAAATGACAAGCATAAAAAAAACCACCTTGTCATTTGGACCTTATAATTTTGACTAGTAGATAATGGACCATTTGACTAGGTCAAATTTATGCCTAAATTAAAATTATTTATTAGATTATCATTTTAAAATTAATATATAAGTAAATTTTAAAAAACGTAGATAGAAAATAGGTCTGAATAGGTAAAAAAGACACTTAGGTGGATAAGTGATAACCTAGCCTAATCTAACCTAACTTAACATAACCTCATTTCACCTTACTAAACTACCTTAATTTAGCCTACTTACTTTAGTTCTTTAAACATGCACATAGGTTTTCATATATAAAGAACTAAACCCCAAACTTTTAAAATGATAAATCAAGGTTTTACTAACAAATTACATCATGAAAGATGTTTAACTTTCATCAAGTTTTTATTTCACACATTTATTTGACATCATTAAACATAATAACTTAACTTAGGCAACACTTGATGGCTAAAATTAGGTTAAATCAAGTGGCTAACTTAACATGGCTTAATCTAGTGACTAAACATAATGATTAAACCTTGTATAAACATTAGTTAAACCTAGTGCCTAAACATAATGGTTAAACCTAGATTAAACCTATTCGATAAATCTAGTGGTTAATCTTAAGCTATACCTAGTGGCTCAACTTAGGTTAAACCTAATGGCCAAATCTACTAATTAAACTTAAGTTAAATCTAATGGTTAAAATTTGGCTAAAATTTGGCTAAAAATTTAATGATTAAACCCAATGGTCACACCTAGTCGCTAATTTAAGTAGGTAAGTGGGTGGGTTGGTATGTAATATGTACGTAAGTAGGTAAGTAAATGAATGGGTTGTACGAATGTGACAAAATATTGATAGGTAGGTAGGTGGATGGGTAATAGGTAGGTAAATAAATAATTAGGTAAATAGGTGGATGAATAAATAGGAGATAAATACATAAGGTAACAAACCATGTCACATTTGATTAAAAAACACTAGTCATTTTGACTAAATGTTCCATTTGACTAAATACCAGTTGTACAACTTGACTAAATGTATCTAGTCAAATAAACCAATATAGTAAAATTGATTAATAAAAAATATACATGTCATTTAAAGCTTTGGCCTTTAATCAAAATTTACATGTTCATTAATAAAAAATGACAAATTGATCAACTTGTTTAAAAACCATGATTTCTAATAGTGAGCATAAGGTACTTTAATGATGTTAAATTAGGTTAGGTTAGGTTAAGCCAAAATAATGCCTACTTGCCTAGGGTCTTTTTCAACCTACTTACCTATTAATTTTTTAAAAATCCAAAAAATGATTTTGATTTAAGTGTAAATTTGATGCAATCAAATGGTCCATTGTCTATTAGTCAAATAGTTAATCAAATAAGTGCACAAATGGGAGGACCAATTTGGATGTCATGTAAACCAATTTTGCTTTGTGGTTGCCATTGCAATGCCCATGTTGCTTTATAGAATTTGAAATTTATTAAAATGAACTTGGTTTAAATATCTTAATTTGATTATCTGCATGATGCACAAAATCATTTTACAAATTTAAAAAAATCATAAAAACCATGGATTTTTGAACTCAAAATTCATGGACTGTATTTCTAACTACAAATTTTTTATGGATTATAATACGGTCCATTGATTGATGGGGTGTATGTTCGAAACTTGAAACTAATAAAAGATTAAAATAAGGAAGTTAAGGGTTGAATTTTTTTTGGATATAACTATAAGATTATGGACTTTTGAATGGGCTAATTAAGAACATTTTTTTATAAGTCCATATCATATTGGAGGAAGAGGTGTTTTATGATTTTTTGCTTACATGATTAAAGAAAAAAAAACTTTAGATGAAACCTTAATGACATGGAAAAGATATGGAGAAAATCAATGTAAATTAGTTGTAATTTCCAAAATTTGATCAAGGTTTTGAGTAAATAGGGACTTTGGATTTGTAACAAATTGGTCCACCCATTTGTGCACCTTCCTAGTCACATTATTAGTGAAAAGAACATGTTCCAAATTGATTACTTAATCATGTTAACAAGTCCAAATCAACTTGTCTAAATTGACAAGGTGATCTTTTCAACAACTATCATTTAAGGCATTTTTTATTAGAAAACCAATTGAGAAACCCATGAATTGTAATAATGAATGACACATTCCATTGACTCACTTGATTGTGATTTCACCTCTAAACAATGTGAATAAACAAACATTATTTGTGATTAAATAATGCACATAACATTCATGTTTAAACCATATTAATAAATGTATGACATCCATAGGGTGTATATTAATGGATTTTTAAAAATATACACCCTAACATAATAATATTGAGAGAAATTTTTTAAAAATTAATGTTTTTGAAAGACATTAAAAAGATTCTAAGATTTTTTTTAATAAAAAACAACAAAAAGTAGTGGTTTAAGGGGGGGTGGGTGTGGTTCCTTATAACGTGGTTGGACCCATGTTTAAATAATATGAACCGATAGAAGGAAAAAAATTCACAATTATTATTGCCAAATTGTGGCTCAAAAAGTTTGTGATGTAATGCTTAATTTTCATAAAAAAATAGAATTATTTATGGTAGCAATCATGGAGTTGTGGCACACCAAGACCAAACTTTGGTTGTACTACAAGACGTCTCAAAAGAAATTTTTATACACTACATGTTATTCATCACATCACATACCTATTGAAGTACCTTTGCCCAAGGCATGGGAGTCTTACTTTATGATGGTCGATCACACTATGATTAAACTAGTGAAATTGATCAAAAACTTAAAATGTTTTATCCATGGCATGTCATATATTGTGACATTTATTGTGTTATATAACAACCTATTAAACTTTACTTATCCTTTCTTATTAAGTAGGCCATGATTCATGGATGTTAATATCTCCCATGATTAAAGTATTAATGTCATCACCATTGAAGGCAATGGTGTTATAAGGGCCATTATAAGCAACTTGATGGCAACATGAAGTGGCCATATGTTATGTTATGTTATGATCTATAAAGGGAGTAACAATGAGGAAGAAGACACTTTGCTACATGCAAAACTAGATTTGCTTTCGGTTGGAACCATTACATTACCTGAAGTATCCTACTCAACTACAATACCCATATCAATTTTACAATTATACTAAGGACAACATCCTAATAGATGAGGTACTTGTAAAGGATAAAATACATGAAATGCAAGTTGTAAAACGGACTTTGACACATGATGCATAGGTTAGGAAGCTCACAATGGGAACTTAGGAAGAGCCATAATACCTTAAAGACATTGACAATTTGGATTTTGTAATAGTCACAACAATTGAGAACCTACTCAAGGAATATAAAGATGTGTTTGCGTGGAGCTACAAGGACTTGAAGAGAATACCGGCTCACATTGCCTAACATAAGATAGAATTAAACACCAGTATATTCTTAACACATTTGGCATTTGAATTTGGTTTTCAGAGCTACTATCCCTTCATTCCTATTGGAATTGTTGCACTTTGCACCCTATTATTAGCAATTGAGTTTCACTTGGCATTTTATGGCTATTTGGTTCGCTTTCTTGGTATAAAGGGTAATATCTACCATACTTACTAGTGAATCAGATCCACAACCAAGTGCAAGTCATGATTATAACCACTTTGGTAATTGGTTTTATGTTGATCATCCACATTTACTATCTACATTAAGGATGGTTTTTTTATCTTCAACCCCAACATGTAATTACACCATGAGAACATAACATAAACAAAACTCTCACCATTGTTTAGGGTAGATGTAAACTATGGTGATTTAAAAGCAACAAAAGTCCCAATCCCAAAACATTAGAAGAAAATTGTCATTTTTCAAATGTCGTATGCAACTATTTTACAGTTACATGTGACATATGCAACTACTAAACCCCATGGTTACATAGGACAAGTTGCACATGATTAACAATTGCATATGACAACATGTATGCAAATAATATATATGGTATGAATTTGTACTTTATACATTTACATTATTCTACAAGGGTTGCCCATGGTGACATGCATTCACTTGTGAAGTTCAATTATATGATGACACTTGACATTTAAGCATTATTTCAATATTCATCATTATTAATAAATTAATAATATCTTGGCCATCCAATAAAATGTGAATCGGATTTTGACACATGTCCATTTGTGAAGGCGAATTATGTGGTGAGACATGGCAATTTAAAAAACCCATTGATTATTATTTTTTAATTAATTAAGTAGGTAAGTCATAGGTAGGTAGGTAGGTTTAAGATAATCCAATTTTGTTTTTGGGTTTAACTTATTTCATTGGCTCATCTGAAATGGCATTTGGTACTTGGTTTGTGAATAAATCAAATGCACTTATTTATATAACGTGCACATTTGGAATCCACGGCAAAAAATATGGGATAAAAATTCAATTGCAAGTGTAACCAATGTAGTTGCAACTTACATGCAAATAACCATATTAACATAGTTTACCTACTAAATAAATATATTATTTTATAAGTATTAATAGGTTAAAATATATAATATAATATAATGATAATATTATTAATTGGTTAATATTCATTAATATTAATATTTTTTATTATGATAATACTTTAATAGTTATGATTACTTACAATAATTAATGATCAATAATATTATATTATTATTACTTAATTTAGATTCATAAATAAATAAAGTTAGTAATTAACCTAGGCTAAGGTACTTGTAGGCAAATTAATGTAACCTATTAGCCATACATATATCACCATAATTAATAATATAATTATAATTATAGTCATTGAATATTATTATTATTATTATGAAAAATTAAGACTAAAAATAATTAAAAAATTTTGTAACTATATTAATTTAAATAAATACTAATAATAATTCAATAAGTAGTCATATGTTAATTATTGTAACGGACTAACCACAAATGTAATAGCATAATTTAAAATATTATAATAAAAATTAAATAATATCTATCAAATATGGAAAAATTATTATTATTATTATATAATCAATATTAAAATTATTTCTACTATTTATAAATAATTAATACTACTATAATATTATTACATAGCCAACGCTAATAATTTGTAAACTAACATGTGTAACTTGTTAATCATAAATATAATATCATAATTTATAATAAGATAATATAATAATATTATTGAAGAATAAAATGATATTATTATTTAAATTAGTAATAATAATAATAAATATTCAATAATAATAAATTCATTAGTGTGTAAGAATATTAATAATTATAAGTATTATTATAATTTCTAAAAATCATTATATGTGATCAACTATAATGATAATAACATAATAAAAAAATTTGGGATAAATTTTTTTGGATTAAATTAACCACATGGCTAAAATAATTTTCGTTAAACTAATTACAATGCTAAATTAATGATGGATAAACTAATTTTTTTCTAAAATAATTCAGAAGTTGAATTTAAAATAATATTTTAAGTTTGGGTCAACTAACCATAGTTAAACTAACCACGAGGCTAAATTTACTAATTCATTTAGTCATGTTAGTTTAACCATTATTAGTTTAATTTAACCTTTTAGCTTGTTTGGTTTTTTATTTAGTTTAGCCATGGTTAATTTAACCAAAATTACTTTAACCAACATTAGTTTAGCCAAAGTTAATTTACCCAATATGGTTAGTTTAACCATATTTAATTTAGCTTCAAAATTAGTTTTGTTATGGTTAATTTAACCAAAGTTAGTTTATCTTCATATTTATTTTTTCCATAATTAGTTTAGCCAAAGTTAGTTTAAACTCATAGTTAAACTGGCCATGGTTAGTTTAGCCAAAGTTAATTTAACCTTGATTAATGTGAGTTCAGCCTAGGTTTAACTAATGTTTTGCCTTGGGTAACATTATTTAATATGAATTTAACCTTAGTACTAAAGCTATAAAACTACCGTCCATAACATCATTACAGTTAGGGTCAAGTATCTCAAGTTTTGTAGTGATATGCATATCAAGCATGCCTCATTAATATGAAACACGCAAAATCAACTATGACTATGGATGTCTTGAGTTACAAAAAAAATCAGAAAAGATATGTTTGCATTCAATGTGGTGTTAACTAAACCTTCAATATATGTGTCCATTGATTTCAAGCGATGCATTCTAACATATCATCATGCAAGTTGATACAAATTCCACACTTGTACGCAACCCTTTTTATGCATGATACGTGAAGCACTAAATAAGTTTAATCAAGAATTTTAATCCTTTCAATAATTGATCATAACAAGTAAAGTCATGAAACCACAAATTGCAATGATGGGTGTTGCACTGAGAACAAAAATTGAAGAATGAAAAGGATGTGACCAACTCTTAAACAACCCTTAAAAGTAATTTTGCGAATCACCAAACCCAAAATGACTTGGTAGGGTTTTGATTTTTTAACTTAAGTCATGCAAATGATTATAGGTGCATTTTTGGCTATTTGAAACAAGGTTCATGCATATTTTGATTCAAAAAAATTCCCAAGATAAAAATATTGAGCCTTTCAATCTAAATATGCATTGTTGACCCAACCAACAAGAAGAGCCTCGATTAGATTCTACACCTATATTTGTTACCTAAACCTTTCTTCCTCTTAAATGAAGCAAGCAACACAAGTAATGCAAAGTGAACTACTATTCTACACTGTCATGTGCACATTAAAGAAACTAAATAATGTGTTAATCTCCCTTTGTCACATTGAGGGTGATTCCCCAAGTTAAGTAGATCTAATCAAGTCATCCAAATCTTTCTATGGCAATTGTGAAATCTATTTGGCTTATCAATCATGGTTCTGAAATATAGTCATAGTGGTTATATGTCCATTCTTCATGACCTACCACATCAACCCCCAAAAAATAAACAGTTTATGACTAAGTCATAAGGATAAAATAACATTGTTATTAAATATTTCTTGAATACAAAAATCTTCAAACACCATTTCATATATTAAATATAATTTCCAATCGTCGTCCCAATGCATTTATAATGTGTTCAAAGGCTTAAGAATCTTCAATTATGTCAACAACCACAATGGCCAATTGAACATTCTTTGCACAACCTAATTATGGGGGAATACAAAAACACGTTAAAGAAATAGGTGGACACCTCCAAGGCAATATTGTGATAGTCATGTGCAAATGTTGGACCAAAAAAATTGATGATAGAACTTTGAGCTTGTATAGTAGCATGGCCTCCATCACCTAATATTTCTTGTAAACCCACAAAGAAAATAGTTGTCACTGAACTCTCACTACATTAATTCAACAACTTTAGTAGATACCCAAGTCAACTTGGGTGATTAGTTGTGAGTATTACTTATGGGAAACATGAAATACAATGAAGAACCTTTATAAAGCCAACATGAAATGTAATTTATGACTCCAAAACATAGCCACCCATCAATGTGCACTTGGAATTCGTAAACTTGGCTAAACTAAGCTATTTAAATTAAACTTGGTTAAACTTGACTAAATTAACATAATGACATTAAATTTGGTTAAACTTGGCTATTTTGGTTAAACTTGGTTAAATATAGTTAAATTAAATTAAACTTCGGTATACTAAGTTTTTTTTCTTAAACTTGGTTAAACTAGGCCACTTTGGTTCAATTTGGCTAAACTAAAATAACATAGAGTAAAATCAAATAAATGAAATTAGATTATGTTATTTAAGCCAAGTTGGGTAGGTTCAATTAACTTAAATTAGGTTAAATTAAATTTAAAAATAAAATTGGCTAAAATTAAATAAATAAACCTAAATAAAGGCATTATAATTTTAGCCAAAAAAAATTCAAGTGACCAAATTTAAGTTGATTTAACCTTCATATTTTAGTTTAACATTGTTTAGCCAAATTTAGTTAAGTTATTAGTTACCTACTTATTATTGCACATCACTTATATCATGACTAAAATTAGTCACACTAAAATAAACACTAACACCATGCTAGTATGAACATACTACGTCATTTATACCATGATTAAAACTAATCACAAATTAATAGGAGCTAATGCCATGTTAGCATGGTCAAATACATGTGTCACTAGGATTGTCTAATATGACTGTAATTGTTGGTCTATTTAGTCGTAATAGACACCACTACTTTTGGCAAGGAGGCAAAATGGATAAAAAGTACCCATTTTAGTCATTTTGAAATAGTATAAACTTCAGCTTAGTCATTGTAATCACCAAAGGGGGGGGTGAAAAAAACATGGTTCTATTGTAATGAATCTTTTGTTAAATTCACACCTTTTCAATTGTATACCATGTAGAAGGAAAACAAGGTATTTCCACTCAAGCAAATAATAATCAACTTGATCTTGTTGTAGAAGGTGGATTACATGTAAATACCATGACCAGTAATGTGAAATATCCCCTCTCCCCAACCAATCAATACATGTGACATCTTGCTATCTTATTATGCAAAAAGGTGCTATAGTTACAATTCAACAAAAAAGGAAATGTGCATCAACGAGTGCTCTTAACAAGGCTTGTGCGCCACTTTTGCCACAGGTCAAGCACCACATGTAGGAAACCCATGCATGAACAAAACTATTTCAGGTCTCCACTAAAAGAGAAAAAAAAATCTTCAAAAGAAAACATGAAATAAAGAAAGACAAAAAAAATTTCACCTACATATCCACACTTTCGTCACCACTTACTTTTCACTTTCACTATTTCCATAAACCATCGCCATCATTGCACTAGTTGTTGCAATGAGACTAGAGGAACTTAGAAGAAGAAAAAGCCACCATTGTCATTGTCAGTTAAACCCTAAAATAAAACTAGTTAAAAATGTTGAGAGTGTAAACACTCCCAACAAAAATTGTTGTAAAAGATTTGTTCAAGTGTAAAACTAAATAACTTAAAATAAGTTTTTGAAATTTCCCTGATGCGATAGTCCATGTCTCTTGGTGGGGGCAAGGCCCAACATACTAGAGAGGTTGTGATTTTTCTAGCGTTGAAAGTTGATGGATGTCTATGAACTCTTGGCATAATCATCCAAACTTCAAAAAATGATAAGTAGGCTATAACACCCATTGTAAAGATGTCAGAAAAGTGTGACATGGTAGAGATCCTTGATATGGATCTTAAATTCATTCTCAAACCATTGTTTTTCTCCAAATGTTGAATCTACATTAAATGAACAAATCTTTTGAAAAAGTGAAGATCGAATATTAAAACAACAAAATTAGACTTATCCATAAATTCACCCTATCTTTGGGCATGCTTCCCCCCATCCCCTCTTTTAGTGGTATCTACAAAATAAGAAAAAATTATTAAATCTCAGTATGAAAGTTTTAGCATTTAATGCAAATGGTTCAAGAGTAAATATACATGTAAGAGTAATGAAAATATATGTAGCAACAATGGAAAGGCTCAAGAAAAAGGAAAGACATGATGAAACTTAGTTTCCAACTAAAATTGGTGGAAAAACTAAGTTGGGTCCCAATTATTTCCTTTTAAAATTTTTCATCCCCAATTAGGAATTTGATGCCCTATTATGCCAAAACTAGTTGTTCTCATCCCCTAATCGCATGACTTTACCAATAACTTTATTAGTTGCACATGATTTGAAGAAAGTTATTTTCAATTACAATAATATTGAATGTATAGGGAAAGGGTTTAGGTTTAGACCTTTTTAGATTTGAAATTCCTCGAAAAAAAATCTAGAAATATCTAAACCTAAACCGTTCCCTATCATAAAACACACAATTTTTTTGTAATTTAATTATTTTTTCTTAAATGACAACAGAATGGGTAGTTTCCAAATTGTTGAAGTTTCCTTAACAATTTGAAGAGTAACCTCCACATGTTAAAAGTTTCCCCTCTAGGTTGTTCATGAAACATGTACAAGTGAGGGACCAAAAATATGAAGAAAAAATGTTGCAATGTTTTTTTTTCCAATGAAAGCACCTTTGGCACATTTAAAACTCATGATAAAACTACTTTTATCACTAATAGGAGCTATAAAAATAACTTAACACCCATTATAAACCACCATCCATTTTCTAAAGGTTTAAGGTTTAAGGTTCATCTTGAGGCAACCTTGGGAAGGCTACTTGCTAAACAAGTTATGTATGTCATGCAACCTAGGTCTTTGAGCTTTCATACATTATTAAGGTTCAATTTAGGATTGTTCAACTAAACTTGAACATTATAGTTGTTAAAAGGTTGATTAAAGTCCATAACAAGAGGACAAAGGGTCAAGATTTCACAACCAACTTTGAAGTATGTTGAAATTTGAATTACTTGTGTGTTGAAATTTTTTTTTAGATAAGACAAGTTCTTAACCATCGAATGTCCATAAATGGTGTGCAGAAAAAGCTATGTATTTTGTGATATGGGCCACATTGTGCTATTAACACCTATCCTTTTTTATTTTGTGAATTCAAACACTTTGATGGTCTAACTATGACAATTGTCCAAAATGGTGTGCTTGTTAGCATTACAAGCAAATGGAAACAAGATTGTGTTTATTGAAATGGTCCTTTATTCTATAATGCAACTTACATAAGGAAATTTTGGAATGGTGCTTACAAGTCTTGACATATATGTTAATGCGAAAAGGTTAAAAACCGCTTGTGAAGCATAAATGTTTTTTGGATTGCAAAGAGATTGTTGATCTTTTTGAGGTTTGAAAACATTTATTTGCATGAAAATCAAGCGTACTACAAATCACAACCCCTTTGAAGATTTTTGTGACCTAATTCATTGACAATTTGGTTATTTGATGTGCTTATTTAATGTTCATGCGAGTCTCCTACCATAGTAGGCAACATCATGTAAGTCTTTGGTGTCATGTGGATTATCCAATGGAATATGGAAAGTTCCAATATGACAAAAGTAGCTAAACTCCCTACTATACTGTCATCATTTCAGTGTTTGTTCATTCCATATCAAACATTCCATTTTTGGTAGCCTAGAAGACACTGACACATATGATACCTAAGGATTCATGTACATTCTAGCTTGATTGTAGGTCCTTGTACATTGTGGTACATTGTGGTAGAATTTTTCAAAGTGAACTAAACTCCTTCATGATCATGGGAATAATGCATGTATATGGGGGGTGCTAAGTGAAAGAGTTCATTCAAGTTCATGTTTGAATGCTTGATTTGAGTTGAAGGATAAAGTTTGATATAAAAAATGGTAGTTTCTAACTTTGATTGCAAATTGTGCAGATATATTGATTATCTTTTTTTGGGAGATTATGTGGATCAAAGACAACACAATCTTGAAACCATGAGTTTATTCCTTGCACCCTTTTAAGGTAGGGCTTGAGAAATCTAATAGCAAGACCAACTTTTGTCTTATCATGACAAAAAGTAGAATTTAAAGTTGTGCCTAAAATTCCAACTCTAAACTCCAATAATTTAGGTCGTGCCCCTTGCACAACATTCACCATAAATTGTGCAACTTTATTTAGTGTTGCTTTTGTCATAGGATTTCTTAATGCTAAAGTTAGCATATTCTATCAACATGTTGAATATCTAATGAATGTGCATTTGATCCATGGCAACCATGAAGCTATTAACATCAACACACTTTTTGGGTTCCAAATTGAGTGCATTAAATGTTTAGTTTGTGCTTTCCTCTTTACAAGGCTTTTCTTTATGTGTCATGTTTACAATTTTCAAAATTCACGTCTTTGTACAATAAAACTTACCTTTATTGCATGATGTTTGACCTTTGGGTTTCATTTCATACATGTTCAATCTTTTTAATGCTACATGAATTTCATCCATTTGAAGATTTTGATACATGTGAATAGTTTTATTAAATTTAATATTTTCATCCAAATGTGAATTTCATTTTTATTTTTCAATATTTGATATCATCAAAATTTCAAATTAATGGAGATGCCTTGTTTAATCATCCAACCTTGATATACAATCCCATATGAATCTAAAATATGTAGCCTTGGCCAATCTCATCGAGTAGTTTTTTTTTCCCATTGTATGTATTCCAAACATTTTCATAATTCTTGGGGAAATACAATATGGGATAAAGGTGCTCCCACCAAACACGCATGGGAGCCCAAAATAAACATGGGATCTTATATGCTGGAAAAAAATGAAGTTTATTGGTTTGTTTCCCAATCTTAATATTGTTTCCAACATAAGGTGTCAAATTTTCCAATCTTCAAAAAAAATTATGGAGATTATACATCCACTTTCATTTAGCCACAATAGACATAAAAAAATGATTAAAAAATGACAAATATAGCAATTTTAAAAAATCCATTATTTATTGATGAAAACATAATTAAAATTCACTTTAGAACAAAGCTACATATATGGAATATGTGGGAATATACTCCCTTTATTTTCTTTCATTCACAATATTCTTTTGGGGATAAGATATATGAAATCCAATTATATTACCCTTTTAGTGTCCTTTATCTACAACATTATTTCTATATAAAATTTGACCCACTTTCCAATATACTTGGCAACTTCTAAATGGGGTTGTAGTGGAAATTACAAGGGGATGAGAACATGGTTTTAAACAAAACATTCTAGAACAAAAGGTGCAATTTAAAAGTCAAGTATTGTTCTTTCACCGTACAATTGTCCCAAACCTTCTTTGGGAGAATGGAGTGCTAACCATACTGGCGTGTCAGCACCTTCTTCAACTGTTTTAATTCCATTTGGTGCCAAATCTGTGTGGACATAACCTGGGCAACTGCTGAAGACATTGATTTTTTTCCCCCCCT
>Ga0209611_10008798_pt1 | contig 15574 bp, 14 predicted proteins | sample S1TSphgellanicum_3_FD_187693 | JGI IMG/M metagenome (GOLD analysis project Ga0209611, IMG submission 187693) | Host-associated microbial communities from peat moss isolated from Minnesota, USA - S1T2_Fc - Sphagnum magellanicum MG (SPAdes) (version 2) | ecosystem: Host-associated > Plants > Peat...
TGCATTTATTAATAAGTACCTCCTACCTACCTAGGTTAACCTACTTATAATTTACCTATTTCTGTAAGTAGTGTAAAAAAATTCAAGTTCATTTAATGCAATATGTTGAAAAAAAATTCATGGAAGTTGATTACAATATGATAATCCAAAATCATGTTTATTACAACATGTTGTCCAAAAAACAACACCTTATGGGGTGGTGGTGCAATAGTTAAGGACTTGATTCCTCAATGTGGAGGTGAGGAGTTCAAGTCTTCACACTTATAACCTAGGCTACTTTGGCTACTTAGGTGACCTAATTAGGTAGCCTAGGTTGCAAAACCTACTAAACCACTTAGCCTAAGGGTCTTGGCCTAACCTAAGTGGCTTGGTCTAACCTAGGTGGTTAAATTAGATGGTCTAGCCTAGTCTTAGGACATAGGGTTGGTAGGTAAATAAACAAATTATCTTTGGCATTAATTATTAGGTTTATTTAATTAGGTAGGTAGGTTAAGGTAGGGTAATTAATTAATTAATTAATTAATATATTCATATTAATTTAAAAATAAATAAATAAATAAATATGTTTTTGGTTACTACCCAAATTATATTATTGTCAAACTGATTTATGAAAAAAGACCTAGTAGAAAAAAACCAACCAAAAAAACCTAGTCGAAATGGTCAGGTCCAAATTGATTTGTTCAAAATGGCACTTTGGTCAAGTTGGACATGGGGGCAAAAAAACCATACAGGGGGTTTTTTTGACCAAAATTCCCAGTCAAAAAAGCTGAGATTTCTTGTAGTGAACCAATTCTACCTACCAAACACAATGTCAATCTCTCAACAACATGAATAGGGCTAAAGTTGTTGAAAGGGTTACTAAGAGAATAATTGTTAAAGGGTTGCTAAGAGAATCATCAACCTTAGTTTTTGTTGCAACATAGGACAAGTCTAAAGGTACACCATATATAATGCAACAAAAATTATTATACAAGGCAAGTGTAAAAGTTCATACACTTGAGAAAATGTATATAACCTTTAGCCATAAACAAGTGGGCAAAAACTACACTAGAAAAAGCATGTCAGGCCTTTGACCTTGTGATTACCCATGTCTTCTTTCCCCAAGTCTTCCTTCTAGGTGTTGTAAAGCGGGCCTTCGGTGGGTTTTTTGGCTTAACAACTTTAACATCATTATTCACTCTTGTCCCCAACTGCTTCACTAAATTTGTTGAGCCTTTTCCTTTTGCTTCACTTAACAATTTATTCAAAATTTGAAATGAACTAGTTACATTTTTTTCTTTTGAACTGCCATTTACCACATTCAACATCAAGTTTTTGAAAAGAGTTGTTGTTTTATCTTTAGCCTTGTCTTCATGCTCCTTTGATGTGGGGGACTTCTTTGATTATGTGGTTACAAGGCTATGTCCACTAGCAAAGTCCTTTGTAGCTTGGTTAATCTTCCCAACAAATAGTGGTGATGTTATAAGCTTGAGACCCTTATTGCATACTAATGAAGTAATTGGCTCAACCGTACAATCAACCCCTACACAACAACTATTTTCTTTTAAATGATTAAAATCAAGGGAATGACTAATCCAAGTGTCATGCTCAAGTCCCAAAAACATGTTTAACATCAATAATTTACAAACATCAAATAATTGAGATAAGGCCCATGTGTACCTACTACCTCATGTATGACAATAACTTCTATAAATTTTTGGAACCCACATCCACCTTGTTCGCCAATTGATGAGCCAAAAACCATCATCCTTTTTGCTAAAGGTTTTTTTGAACATTTTTCGATTATTTGCTTTGAAGCAACAACAAAGTTTGAACTGTTTACATCTTATGCATCATATTCATTAAATGGTAATATAGCTTGGCAGCATGGCAATTTGGACTTTGCTGTGGATTTGGTACAACCAAGTTTGGGAAAAATTTTCAAATTTGAACATGATGTTTGCATAAATGGACTTAATGTTTTGTCCATCTGCATTATCCAAATTGTGCTAAGGGCAATGGAGCTAGTGGAACCGTATTTAGTACACTTTAATTTAGTTGGTTCATCTACAACTACAAAAAATACAATCAATTCATTATTTTGTATGCACACATAACGTTATGCAACTTTTAAACACATTCAATAATCACATGTACGTGGTTGAAACTAGTAGTTGGTAGCTTCACATGGTGGTTAAATTGAAGTATTGAACTCACAAAACCAGTAAAATGCAAACACTACTTTGAGAACAAAGGTTTCTTTTTGTTTGAAGCACATTTTGAAATTCAAAAACATGCCAAACAAATGAAGTCATTGCATTTGATTCATTGGGCACAAAATTTAAATAGATCATTTACATGGCAAGTTAATTACAACATTTTATAAAAAATTGGGTGCAAAGAATTTGGGTACCTTCTAATTTGAGGTCAAGCCCAAATTTTGCAAGTTCTCTAGATTTTCTCATGGTGTCCTCTTGAATATGCTCAAGATTCAACTATTTAGCCAACTCCATTAACTCCTCATCTACTTCCCAAAGTCCCCAACTTGCCCACCACTCAAGATGAAGTCTAACATTGCATACACAACACTTATTTGAGTCTTTTACGATTGCACCTAGGTAGAATGGGCAAAAGGTATGTTTGCAGGAAGTAACAACAACATCCATGCAATGGAACCTTTCATTACAAAATTCACAGGGTTTCACAATGATGAAAGCCCTCCCATTCTCCTTTGTAGTTTTTTAAAAATGCAAAATGAACTTAGGCAAATCATTTCAGCTCTTATTTTCTACTTGGAGTCAAATGTTTTCCATTTCAATTTGTTATTGTTTAATGTGAAACAACACCTTTTTTTACTCATGCTCAAGAATCTGGCAATTAGTCTCTGCTTCATTATACAAAGCTTGCCCTCGAATGGCCATTTCTTGTTTGTCCTCCGCCAACATCTTCAATTTTTCCAACTACTTTTCCATATTGCCTTGATTTTGCTTTTGTAAGTCTATAACCTCAAAATCAATTTCAGATTTGGCATCCATGTTGAAGTAGGTATTGTAGTCTCATCTATGTTGGTTGTAATGTGAGATTCCTAAGAGGAAAAGTAAATAGTAAGTTTCAAATTACTAAGAGGCTAAATACATGCCATGATTTCAATCGAAGTATTTCTAGAATTGATTGACTACAAGTAAAGGCAATAAAAGAAGAATAAACCTCTTAATTCATTATGCATATGGAATGTATAATCATGATAAATACCTAGTCTTGAGGCTTTTATTTCAATTTGAGAAGTGATGTTTCAACTTCTTATATGTTGCTTTGCACCTTCACAAATTTAGCCATTCGGTCGTCCATACTAAATCACAAACCCACCACTCTCTCTTGTAACTTTTGTTTTTTTCCTCCAATTGCTTCAAACATGACTTATTAATTTTTTACATGTCATGTTTGAAATCCAACAGTTTTTCCACATCTTTAATTTCCTACAAATTTGCAAGACCTCTCATGGATGGATCAAAATCCCCAAATTCTAAAGCCTGATTTACTTTTAATGGAAGAACCCCTAGTTGGAAAGACATACCTAAACCTCATGGTTGTTTTGATCCGTCACTATAATTTGATTTTTCATCAGTGGCTCTTGGTAAAAAACCTAAGATTACAAGCCAAGTTTTTTTTCGAGCAGTGGCAATTGCTCCTTCTACCTAATTGATAACATTACCCTTGTTTTCTGTTATCCACCCTTTGATCACCCATGAGTATAACTCATTATTTGTGATATGGCCATTGCCATAGATTTTTTAGTAAAGCTTCTCCAATTGCTTCCTCTACTCTTCTATCAATAAGGGATTCCTGATCTTGAACTTATGAACATTGCCAAATATCCCAACAATGTCAACAGATATTACATACTTTTCAATTATCTTTCCTTTGGAATCAAATCCACTAGCTGGTAGCTTTTTCACTTCTTCAAAAAACTTGGTAGCTTGAAACTTGTAATCAACCCATGGCCATTTGGGATATTCACTTTCAATATCCCTAACTTTCCTTGGTTTCCTCTCTTCTTTTTCCTTCCCCATCCTCTGCTCATTCAAAATTTATTCATATTTTGATGACTAATATTGCCAAAAGGACTTTAAAGGTATATAAGGAGTCATCAACATGAACTAAGGAGTGACATCAAATATTGTTTCATTGATCAAAGACAACATCTTCCTCACTTGCATACTTTTAGCAACCACTCCTTCTAGTTAATAAATAGTAAGGACCATGCCCTTATAAAGGGATCAAAGCAAGTTGGCATGTAAGGTATGGGAGGTTTAGAAAGTAACTGCTCCTTTGTGGAAGCACTTGGCATTACTTTCTTTAAGCACCCCTTGCTTTGATGTGGTGCTAAAGAAAACAATCTCTTTAAACATCACATTTGATGGTGCACCTAAACACCCCCTACTCTAATGTGCTACTAAGGAAGCAATCACTCCTTAAGAATTACACTTGATGGTGCACCTAAGCACCCCCTGTTTTGATGTGTAGTTGAAGAAGCAGTCATTCCTTAAACAACACAATTGATTATGCACCTAAACACCCCCTCCACTAATGCACTACTAGGAAAATAATCATTCCTTTAATAACACATATGATTGTGCACTTGAGCACCCCTTGCTTTGATGTGTTCTTATATAAGGAAAGCAATTACTTTGTCAATAACACATTTGATTATGTAATTAAACACCCCCTATTCTGATGCACTACTAAGGAAAACCATCATCCCTTTAGCAACACATTTGATACTTCATATTCACTATCTATATATTATTAGGCAAAAACACACTAACATGTCACAATTTTGGTAGATTAGAGTCCCTTTTCAAAGTTCTTTTTTAATGTAGTTGAAAATCAACTTAAAATATGAATATGTAGATGATATTGAAAATAACATTTTTTTCCATTTCCTATTTCAAATCATGATGCTATAAGACATATAAAAAAATCTCAAAAGAAATTATTTAAAACTAATATTAAATGATTTAAAAAGATTTAAATTAATTATAATTTTTGGAATTAAAAAAATCCATAACATAATAAATTAAAATTACATTCCATTCATTCAATGGATCTTTAGTTTCTTAAGCATAATTCATCCAATGTCCCAAAGTGTAAACACATAAGATTAACACATTGTAAAATAAAAGTCCATTTCCATGAGTTTTGCAGGTGTGACAAAAAAATGTGGGCAAAATTCAAAAGTCCATTACTTATTGGCTATCCATGATTTTGATTTGATTTTTTCAGTTTTGAAAGGTTGATTATGATAGCTTTAGATAAGTGAGTCCCTTTTTTTCTTATTTCAATAGATCTTATTTTATTTATTTTCTTGTACCTAAGGAATACAAGAAAAATTACCATTGTGATGTCCATATAAGGTCACCATAGTGTGCAAACATCCTATTTCAATAAACAACCCTAACTGTTCTTACAAATTTTTACCTTCAAAAGTGAAGTCCTTGAAGAAATAAAACTACATTTAAGTGAAGAATGCATCAATAGTTCTCTGTGTTCAATGAGCATCCAAAATCTAATTACTACTTCAACAAAAGACAATATTAGAGACAAATTGATCACATTGGGCCCTAATAAAATCTAATTATAATAAGAGTACTTAGTTCCAAAAGTTGATTAACTTGATGGTCCTCTTGATGAGCCTAGGTGTGATCCTTTTGGTTTTCTAATTACAAATTTGTAACTTCTAGAAGCAGATGAACCATCATTTAAACTATTGTTGAATTTTTGTTCAAGGCCCTTATCCACATTAGCATTAGTAGAACCAAGGGCAATAGAATCTAATTGTTGCTTCTTGCAATGTGTTCTTCGAATTACAAATTGATTGGATGAAGGAAATTGCTTTGATCCAACTCATCAATTGTTCAACCACTATAGCATGAGAACAATAATTGATTTCTAAATGTGCGTATCTAGAAGGCGTAGTTTTGTCTACTTGTACTTCAAGGTTGTGACCAACTTTCTCAAGTTCAAGTTCACCTCTTCCTAGACTTTCTAGGGGAGTGAAGAATTTCTCTTTTTGCTCATTCTCTGTGTTGGTGCCTCCCATGTTAAATCTTCATTAATGTAACGTGTCCTACTCAATGTTTCCCACATAACATCATTGATGTGTTTAAACTACCATGACTGCTTTTGCACTATGATTTCAATTGACAAATTTGTCAAAAATTAAAAGCATGAAAAACTTAATATTAGGTCATTCATGACCATGCTCCTACACTTTGAAACCATGAAAGTTTTAAAATTACAAAATTGCAAAACATCTAAGTTCTTGAACTTGAGTATTGAATACCCTAATGCAAGGATGCAATCCAAGTACACACAAAGAGTTAAGCTCTTAAGGCATTAACTTACCTTGTTTTTAGATGTTTGAAGACTTGAGCACCACATGTGTTGCAAACCTTCTAAAGCAAGGCGCAATAGCACAAATCTTCAATTATGTAATCCATAACAAAGCTCACAAATGAACTAACATGTTGCACTTTTGATCAATGTAGAACTATTCGACAAAGTTTGCATGCAAGTTGCGTGTAAAACTTGTGACAAAGCTTTGAGTAGGCATTTAGGGTTAGGAAAGTCATCATTGGTTGCGACTACTCAAAGAAGACAATTGGACATCACACGTGCAATAAATTTTGCATGCGAGGTTGGTGAGGTTAGAAAGTTGTCAATTAATTTGAATTTTCTTGAGAGACCTTTAAAAATTTATAGATTTTCATCAACCTCCTTCCATTACACTACTAACTTTGGTAATCCACCCATTGCTTACCACTTGGTCTAATTTTAAAAACTCATAACAATTATTCCTTCACAAGCAAGGTAACCTTATACTTGTTGGCTCATTTGTGTTTGTCCTTACACATGAAACATTGTTATATTTCAAATATTTGTGGCATCAACCTAATTAATTCTTGCTATAGTTTGTAGTCTTGGAGGCAACATGTTCTCTCTAATTTCACTTTTATGGTTACTATAAAACCTCAATTCTTTTGTTAAAAAAATAATTATCATACATTTTCAAATTAACCTTTTCGATTTCCATTTTGAAACTCAGATATATTTATAGCCTTGGCTTCAAGTGTTCAATCTACACTACATATTCATAAAACCTAACCTTGCAACTTCTATAGTTTATTTCCTTTTAGTTAATTATGTTATACATCCAATTGGAATTTTGCACAATTGATCTAGGCATCTTGGTTCTATTTCTTGTGAATATCAATTGTCTTGTGGGCTTTTATGTTGGATAGATTGAGCATAGCCAATTTCTCTCGGTGTGTTGTTGACATCATTTAAACCCATTTCTAACCTTGGTGTCACCAATTCTTCTTCTTCTTCATCCAATTCTTTGATGGATTCTTTCAACCTCAAAATAAAATTAAACTGAATGCATAACATAGTAGATGTTTGGAAACATGTATGCATCTTGAAATATTTGTAATTGCTTAGTCAAATTCTGCATTTAAATCTAGCATCACAAACATTGGTTATCATTCGATCATCTAGTTTTTATTGGCGAGTTCAGAACAATTGCATATGCCAAAACGGCTCCAAATGGCAAAATAGTTACATTTGTTTCAATAGCCACAACATCATGTATATGATTTTGATAATCACTTATTGCTTTGATCTAAAGTTTTTATTGATTGTTTGTTTCAACAATCATTACGAATTTGTTCAAGATTACTCAAGTTTAGCCATAATTTTATTTTAATTTTTCATAAATAAATATTTCCTTATGTGATCTCATACTTTGAACAAATATTCATCTTCACACATCTATTATGTTACGATTCAATGTAAAGAATAGGGTTTTGGTTTCTTATTCAATTTTTGATTTGTCGTTTTTTTCTACTATTATACATGTTTCGTGATTTCAAGGCCAACCCTATCATCTATTGATTAATCGGTTGTTTTAAGACTTTGTTCCTAGATATTATGCAACCCAAACTTGCCTACTTAGAGTTACATAAAGTCATTGTAAAAGATTCATAAATTCTATGGATAGTAAGTTCCCAAGTGTTACTAAGTCCTTTGTTGACAAGTCATTCAATAAGCTTGTGGGAAAATGTTATGGAATTAGCTAATTTGAACTAGCATGTTCTTTGAAAAAGTCCATTGCATGCATAAACCAGGGAAATTGTAGTCTTCCATATCATCCTTGGAAAAGTTCATAGTTTGTCTCATTATAGAAAGACTTTTTTTGTCCATCTTCACATTTGCCCATTGTCATGCCACCCATTCCTTTGTTTTGTCAATTACCCCATGTTTTGATTTGACAAATGCTTGCATGGGTCTAGCTTGGTATTATCTCTTGGATATTCCAACGGTTTTTTTGTCATCTTGCAAATTCTTTTTAGTATGCTTAAGATTAACATGTATTCAATCATAGATTCCAAGGTGTTTGGTTTGACAATTGGTGATAATTTTCTTTTTGCCATTATAGTAAAGAAGTTTTACGTTTGCAAGCACATGGTTGAGGAACAAAGGATGCTTGACTAGGAAGTACATGTGCGAATAATGCAAATTGAGGTATTTTGCATGCAAATTAGTAGTTGAAAGAAAAAGAATGCAATTTCATTGTGCAAGTTGCCAAGGGGTTGAAAGAGCGAATGAAAATAAAAAAGAATTTAAAATGGTAAAGTGTCTTGGGGTACTTGATATTGTCTCAATTCATAATGGTCGCATACCTCTTTGTGGTGGATATGTAGTGTTTGAATTAGCACATACCTCTTGGTGGGTCAACATGTTTATGTGACACTAAATTTGATTTAATCTCAAATTTTATATGGTTTGAATGCTACAAAGTTGGAATATACTTGCTAGTCATGGAATTTGAAATACTAGTTCAAGTATAACTTGAAGATTTCATGTTCATAATAAACCAACATAAATTTCTTGTATCTTGTTTCTTTTGTTCAATTTTTCACAAAACAAAACTTGTTGTGAATGTTCATGAAAAAGTTCATCCATTTTCATTTTTCATCCACATTTTCATCCACAAATATCATTCATCCATGACACATGGCAAAATATTATTCCATGTCACCAAATATTCTATCTTAAGTGTGACAAAATATTCTTTAAATATCTTGTTTATGTGGGAAGAATATTCTTAAAAACATTTGGTCCTACTCCCTTATTCATTGTTCACCTACTCACATTCATGCTCACAAGCTCACATTAATGCTCACAAGCTCATGAAATAACATCCATGCTTCTTATTCCACTTCCTTTTCCTTTTCTTTCTTTTTCCACTTCTTCATTTTTCCTCTTCGTCTTTCCCTAGGTCCTAGTTTTGTTGCTCTAGAAAAAATGCCCATGGGGCTTCTCTTGGCGTAGGGAGAAGCTTGATGGGGCCAGGCTTCTACTTTTTTTTGCAAAACATTCTACAAGTCCTCTACTTTTTCTTCCTCCTCTTCTTCTTTTTCCTTCTTTCTTTTCGTCCTTCCCCAAGTCCTTCTATTTCCCTGACATCCTTCTACTTTTTTTTTGAAGAAATATTTCCTGCAAAGGTACTATTGGCAGCATGAGTACCTTTGTAAGAATTTTTTGTGCAAAAAATTCAGCTTCCCTTTCTTCTTCTCCTTCCTCTTTTTTTTCTTCCTCTTCCTTCTTCTTCTTCCTCTTCCTCTTCTTCCTTTACATTCTTCCTCCTCATTCTTCCCTGGGTCCTAATTCTATGGCTCTAGAAATAACGCTAGCTAGGCTTCTCTCGACATTGAGAGAAGTTTGGTAGGGGCCACCTTTTACTTTTTTTTTGTAGAAAAAATTCCTACAAAGGTACTTTCGATGCTAAGAGTACCCTTGTGGGATTTTTTTCTACAAAACATTTTGCAAGTCCTCTTCTTCCCCTTCTTGCTCTTGCCTTTCTTATTCCTTCTTCTTCTTCCTCCTCCTCTTCTTCCTTTTCTTTTGCTTCTTTCTTCATTCTTCCTCTTCTTTCTTCATTCTTCCTTTTCGTCCTTCCCCGGGTCCTAGTTTTATGGTTCCAAAGAAAATGCCCGCAGAGCTTTTCTCAATGCCAAGAGTTGCTCAACAGGAATTGCTCTACTCTTCTTATTAATTTTATAGCATGAAAGCTTGTCGGGCTTTTTTTGGCATTGAGAGAAGCTCGGCAAGCTCATCCTCCCCAAAATCCCTTCTTCCTCCTTTCTCTATTGTTACTTCATCTTCATCATATTCTTTTTCACATATATTTCACATTAAAAAAAAAATGTTGTTCTCATCATAATTGTTGTGTTTTTTGTTCTAGCAGTTATCAATTTGACAATTCAAATGGAGGAGAATCAAATGTCCTTTGACAGGACCATTTAGGTGGTGCAAAACCAAATGAAGATTAACACATGGGAGATTCTTGAGAAGTATAAAATCACCCCAAAATGCAAGACCTAGATGCATGTTCCACTGTGTAGGATGGTTCCCATGTTCATTGTTAGGCCTGCTCTTGATATTGATATCTTGAAGATGGAACATGTCTTTCACATGGGACACGGGGAAGAAGATAAGGTTTTTTATTTGTTTCCAATGAATTGGAAAGGTGACACTAAAGGAAATGTTGTCCATTATGACCATATTTTTGCAAACTACTCTGCGACTAATGTTTAAACCAACTCATTTTATGATTAGTTGTTTCTTAGTCCTACATGTCCATGTAGTTGCAACTTGTTGTAGTCACATATGCAACTATAGGAAGGGTTGAACCAAATTCTAATTGTAGATGTGATTACAATTTACGATTAATATCATTTTCATTGAAAATGTAGATGAAAAGTGAACAATGTCATCCAATTTTGATTACATTCATTGATGGATGATAACATAGTTGTTTTTGCAACTACAAATGAAAGGTTTTTCAAATGCAATAATATATTATACCACATGAACAAAGAAATATAGACCACATATGGCAAACTTTGCTATTTCAATTGGACTATTATCCCTTCAATGTACCCATCCATGGGTATTTTTTGCATTATCCATGGGTCTTCCATGATATAATATCTAATAACTAATAGTCTACTAGAAAAGGCTATTATAACCTAGTTGGTAAACTAAGCTAGCTAAGTTTAATAGGTTATGTTAAACTAAGTAGGCCTATGTACATTGGTAGCCTAGTTTTGCTTGCATATTAATTAATTGGCCTAAGTTATCTACAGGTAATAGTAGGCTAGTTTATTAGGTGTAGTTAATAGGCTAGGCTATGAAGGTTAGACTTAATTAGGCTAGGTAAGCTAGGTAGGTAGTTGGTAGGTTAGGTCATTAATTAATTGGTAAACTAGGTAATAGGTAGGTAAGCTAAGCAAAAGGTATTTTATTTTGTGGATATGTCATAATGTTTTTGTATTAAATGATTAATTAATTAATTATGTTAAAATATTTATTAATTAATTAAATGTAGGCCAAGGAATTAATTTATGAGGTAGGCTAGGTATAGATAGTAAGTATGTAACCTAAGTAGTATGTAATAAGTAGGATAATTAGTAGTAGGTAGTAGGTAGGTAGGTTATAAGTTAAGCAAGAAGTATTTTATTTTGTGGATATGTCATAGTGTTTTTGTATTAATTGATTAATTAATTAGCAATGTTAAGTAATTGATTTATTAAATGTAGGCTAGGATATTAATTTATTAGGTAGGCTAGGTAGTAGGACAAGTAATAGGTAGTAAGTAGTTAAGTAGTAGGTATTTCATTGTGTGGACATATGATAATTTTTTGTATGGGACAAAGGATGTGATAGTGTTGTAGTGTTTCCCTTTCATTAGAATTGTCCCATATCTTTTGTCTACAACTTCAATCTTGTAAAGTATATAAGTAGGTGAAGGAATGAACTAGATTCATGGTATGCATTATAAACACAGTGCCATTTGGGATGAGCCAATCAAAAGGCTTATCACTAACAAAATAAATAGGATCCTACCTACTTACTTAGCCTATGGTAACTAACTTATTCTACCTTACCCTAGCCTAGAATAGGTTGCCTATTATAGTTTAACATAGGATGAATTATAATTAATTACTGTAATTATAATATTGAATTATTGTAACTATAATAATTAATTAATGTAATAATAATAATTAATTATTATAATTATGATATTTAATCGTTGTAACTATAATATTTAAATACTGTAATTATAATATATCTTTTTTGAACAAATGGAAAATTGCCACATGTTTTATGGCCATTGGCTTTTGAAATTACCATGTGGTTAAATCCTAACCACCCATCAATGGCACATTTTGTAGCATGTGATTGTCCCAAATGTAGTCACAAATTGGGGTTCCACATCATACTAAGGATCATCCATGGCAATGGATGAGAAATTTTGGCCTAGTCATAAGGTTTGCAACTACATTTTGAACTTCATGGCCATGTCATGTCTTTTGTGATTGACTATCTTTTGGCACTTGTCTTAAACGACTAGGCTATTTTTAATGGCATGTGTCCATTATAACTATAAATGAGTCACAAATATAATCATTGATTTTCAAATTTCTTTTAGTGTGAAAAGGAAGATGTTAATTTACACAATGACACCTAGGATAAACATTGGCTCCTTGAGAATGATCGATTTGAGAAGGTGTTGCATGATGACCTAGACCTTGTGCGCTTTTCCAACAAAATGTTTTTTTGTATAGGATGGGAACCATTGCATCTAAGTTTGGATGCTTTACATTAGCAGATTACATAGTGATGATCCATCCTAGCACATATGTGCAAATTTTATTTTACTTGACACATCTCATGGCCTTGTGGAGTTGCTCATAGCCATAATTGATTTGAACAAATAAGTCTTCCACCTTTCTTGTTTTCTTAAATTAGTTGTAGTTTTGTTTATTTCTAATGTCTCATTTATTGAGTTGATGTGTAGGGGCATTGAGTTTGATCATGTCAAGCCAAGCCTTGTGCACAAGTTCTTTTGCATTCAAAGGATTGGAATCATTCTCTTGAAGCAATTCAAGGATGTCTTGCTAGTAAACATGTATAAGAAATGTGGGAGCAAGTCAAGGAAGACTTGGCATTCCCTCACATTGGAGGCCTTTTTTTATTATTGTACAAGGTGTTTTTTTGCTTCTTTTTCACATATTTTCATCTCAGTCACATTATATTTCTACCCATGTTCCTATCAAAAATTCTTGAATTCTTGTGGTGCCTTTAGAAGGAATTTGCATTCACAATAGATATGCATTAGAAGAAAAACCGGAATTTGGAGCCTAAGATGTTCACCAAAAAAATTTAGATGCTTGTGTACACTTCCCTTAGCATGGAGTAGAAAGTTGCCTAGTTGAAGTAATGGAATGAGTTTGGAGTTTTGAAGGAAGCCAAGAAGTTCCCAAAGTAGGGTGTTTTAGATGTTCAGTTCAACAAATGGTTGCACAAGGCAACATTTTGGCACCAAATTATACTTCAAATCTTCTTGTTTGACTTTCCATTTTCCATTTTCTTTCCACATTTGGTTTACTTAAACTAACTTTGGTTTTTGCACTTGAATCCAAGGCATTCAAGCTCTATAGTGCCATAGTATTTAACCTCAAGCTCATTGTTAGAGAGGTGCATGGTTTGATGACCTTGGAGGAATACATCTGCCAATGGAAACTTGAGGTTTGGGAGACATATTTTTTTTGCGAGTTCAAGCCCAAAGAAGGGATTCATCATAACAAATCCTAGGAGCAACAATTTGGAGGAAAGGAGGCCTTCAAAAAGGTTTTTTACAGGTGCCATTTCAAAATTTCCTCTTTCTATTTAATTTGTTTCTTTTGCTTTCTTTGTCTTCATTGGACATCCTTCATTCAATCTTGAACATTAGGATATTTTCCATCTGCATTTTGTTCCCATGTTTTTCTACCATGTTTTCCTCCTCAGGGGTGCGACCAATGAACTCCCCCATTTGTTATGAATTTGGTAAGATCCAAAGGTGGACATCACCATGTACTGCAAGGATCTTTTCAAGGATTAGTCCCCATACCATCTTGAGGGTTGTGGCTGGTACATTGACTACCTTCAAAATAATAACCTGCCATTTGAAACTATGTTTAGAGAAAGCCATGAGCCAAGCTTGCAAGAAAAAATTGCTAGCTTTAGGGGTTCATACATTTGGGTAAGCAAGAATAAATCTATTACAAAAAGGAAGGGGAAGAAGACAATTCCCCTAAAAATCATTGAGGTTCTAGAGATGTAACCATGGTTGATTATGAGGTCACAACTTCAAAGCAAGATTTTGTTGAGGTCCATGATGGATTTGAAAGGAAATAGTTCAGTAGACACCTTGACCTTTTGCCTGATAGTCGTTAACCATCCTCATCTTGGCTAGAATTGTCTTTGGCTCCATCAGGGAAAACATCGGGATTCCATTCCCCACAAAGTTGTCAACCACCACCATCTTAGCATGATTTGTCTTTTCCTCCATTAGGGAGGAGATCATGATTCCACGAAAAGGTGATGTTTAATTTTTTTATGGTTTTTTTTGGTGTTTTCGCTAATGAGAATCGGAAAGTGGCCTCCTAAGCATGCCATTTTCATTGAATGTAGGATTGTTAGGTGAACACAACTCAAGACTTCAATAGTTTTTGCTTCACAATAGTTTCTTTTCATTTTTTTTCCACTTTCATTGACTTAATGAAAATTTGTTTGTCAGATGAATCCACCAAGGCTCATTGATCTTGTCATTGGAAATGTTCCTGGATGTGTTAGTGTTCCCATGGTGTTTCAGTTTAAATTTGACATTCCAAAGTGGAATGCCAATGTCGTAACCCTAGCCCTGGGCTCGTGACTAAAGCAAGGGCTTGCAAAGGTGCAGGCCACGGGAAAGCCCGGGAGTTACATTTCATGCTCCTAGGAGTGCAAGAGAGTGTGAGGGAATGAACCCCCACACTCCCAAATGAACTCCCACTTTGGGAGTTGGAGTTTCAACGGATTCCTGATTTTTCAGAAAGCAATTACAGGTATCAAAATTCATTGGATTAAAAGGACCCTTATATCATTAGAAATCTCTTGGAATGTAGATGTCTAAAATGGGCTCGCATGATTCGTTTGAGTACTTAAAACTCAAATTATGGCCAAAAGAAGGGTCAAAAGTCAAATTGCCAATTTGACTCCCAACCATTAAAAGTCAGGAATCACCCTGATTTCCTTGCATGTAGGGTGCATGTAACATACCTTTGGAAAGCTCTGGATGAGGGATATAACTTTGCTTTATACTTCACTTTAATCGGAACAAAGTTATGAGCCTCCAAAGTCGCGGAAGTCCCAATTTTAGGAATTTCGGGACTCCCATTTGGGAGTCCCAAGACAAAATGCCATTTGGATGTTGGCCTCATGGCCATGCATAGAGTATACTATAAGGGGGGAAGGTGGTGGCTTCCCCCAAGTCTGGGCCGTGGTGAGTCTTGTGAGTCCGTATTTGCCCGTGGTTCGTCTGTGCACCAAAAATGTTCAAATTACGCACTAACCAACTTGTTGTTTAGTTTGTGAGGGTTCATGTGAATAATTGATGCTTATCACTTTTCCTAGTCCCCATCCTGGAGCTCCAACATGCCCCTCT
>Ga0209611_10008799_pt1 | contig 15572 bp, 11 predicted proteins | sample S1TSphgellanicum_3_FD_187693 | JGI IMG/M metagenome (GOLD analysis project Ga0209611, IMG submission 187693) | Host-associated microbial communities from peat moss isolated from Minnesota, USA - S1T2_Fc - Sphagnum magellanicum MG (SPAdes) (version 2) | ecosystem: Host-associated > Plants > Peat...
TTTTTTGGGAGAGTAACAGGATCATGTTTTCAGAGAGGTTTGAAAAACCTGTCCAATTCTCTTTTTGATTTAAAAAAAATTCTTTAAAGATCAATGCAAGGTATCAAAGTGTTTTTTTTTAGTGGAGGTAGGTTTGAGGGTTCAAAACGCAATTTAAAATTTCAGAGTGACACCTGACATTATTTCAAGCACCTTCAAAGTAAAGATTTTTTTTCTTATTGCCTTTCCTTCACAACACTTGAATTATTTTGCCATAATTATATGGACAATCCTTAAAAATAATCCAATAGTTGTCCATTTTTTTCTTGTTGCCATAAATTACACAAGCCATTGCTGAATGGATGCATCATGACATATATTCCAATCTTGACTTTCGCCACTACTTTCTCCTCCTCCTCCAAAGAGAAGTATGGTCTATTTTGATATCACTTTCTCCATAAATCAAACCGAAAGAGGAATGTTTCTCAGCTTGGTGATTGGTTGCGAATTTTTTTTCTTCTTGCTATTTCTAACATGATATTTGATTGGCATTAGGATTGTTCCTATGCTGCATGAATTTGTGCATAACATGGCAAGGCCAACCTTTTTTTAAAACTCCTATTCATTTAGGTGATTAGTTTTCTTTATGATATGTGTTCTAATCTAGAACCCTAAAAATTTATGCTGAGTTCTTGCTCAAAAACTGAAGCATGAAAAAAAAGAAAAAAAAACCAAATTTCTTGTCACATGATAACCTAGCTTTTTGGAGACACAAATTCTTGACAAATACAGGGATTCATTTCAAACACACTCAAAGCACAATAATGATAGAGGAGAGATATTACCAAAAGTGTTATATTGGTTGGACACGCAATGGGTGGATTTGTTGCAAGAGGTATAATTGTTCTTTGAGAACTTAGGAAAGGTGATGTAGAGACATTACTCACTTTTTCAAGCCCTCATCGGTAAGTTGTTGTGTCAGCCTTTCCAACTTTCATTATTTTCGCAGAAATAACTAGCATTTTGCAAATATAGCTTACATGTGTGTATTGTTCTACTTTGAAAGTAGAAGAGGTGGGATGGGAAGCTACATTCTTGCAAGTTTGAGGTTTACATTTTCAGCCTCCCAGCAAAGGTTGTAGGAAATCATCCAAACACAAGATTTCGCATGGTTTTCCTTTCAACAATTAGCACTTCCATATCTACCTACTCTTTTTTTATGTGTATTGTTTGCAATCATGTGGCTTGAGTCCTGCTTTTTCTCAAATGAGTTCATGTCATGCTTAATATATGTGGTTTTTGCGGGTGCAATCAAGAATGGCATCATTAGATGGGCTTTCACCATCGACAAATGGGTTGACAATTGGCTTGTATGGCATGGTTAATGTGTTTATGTCCATGGAACACCAAAGCATTCTCTCATGCAACTATATGGTAGTCCAAGTATGTGAAATATTCTTTTTACTTTCATTACATTTGAAAGAAAATGGAGCATTATCATTACAGGTTAATGCCCCCCAAGAACCTTACAAGCCTAACTTTCATTTCTCTAAACACTTTGCAGTTTTTCACCAAGAAATTCATATCAACAACTATGATGCATGTTTTTTCATAACAAATAGCACACATGACATGCCACAATTTGAAGAAAATGGTGTTAGCTTGTAGAACATCACTTGTAGAAGTTGTAGAACATTGGAACTTTGCAAGACAATGTCTCTTGTTTATGTCTATTTTTGTCCAATCTATAGGGTTTCCATGTGTTGGATCACAAATTTGTCTAGTTGATCCAAATTATTGGATACACAATGTTGGTGATTCTTTGGAAAATGCAATTTGTCACATGAACAAATGCATATATTCAACATCATTCATTCTAAAACTAATGGTTTACATGTCATTTCAAGTACATAATTTATTTGATTTTTGTGAATATCAAATATAATTTCATTTCAAATATTAAAATAACTACCATCCAAAAGTTATGCATATTTTTATTGAATGTATGAAATATATAATATGGTAAATAATTTGTATATTTATATTATACAACATAAATTTTACAAGATATCTTGCATCTTTACTAAATTATATAGTCAATTATTATTTATAATTATGCATATTCATTATTTATGAACATGTTTTATGTCAAGAACTCTTGGTAGTGGAAAGACATTTTTCATTCAATATTTGACTAAATATTATATGTTATTGAAGAAGAAAGATATCCTTATTGCAATAATAGGATGTGTAACATCAAGGCTTAATTCAAAAGTTCCAACTCTCCACAACATGTTTCATATACAATGCAAAGGATATATTTGCCCATGACAAGAATTAAGTGTTGAATTTCAAATTTTCAAAGAAGCTAACATCATCATTATTGACAAAATGTCAATGATGATGAGTACATTGTTGCAAAGCATTGAAACTAGACTACACCAAGTTGAGAATGATATAAATGAGCCATACATTCTAAATTAGTGATTTTGGTGGGTGATCATGCACAACTTCTAGCAATATGTCATTGCCATATGTTAGACACAAAAAAATATTGTCAAAAATATTATGTTTATGATGTGATTTATTGGAATTTTGTAACATACCATATTTTGAAATTTTCAATTGGACATGTTGTAGATTCAGAATATATATATATATATATATATACACACATACATACATATATAATATAATATAATATAATATGTTGTCGAACACCAACAAAAGAAAAAAATTCATCAATTTTGAAACTTGCTACATTGATGAAGAATTAATAGAATAATATATTGATGAAAAAACAACAATACTTTCCACACATCGAGAGGACATTGATTATTACAATGATTTGATTCTTCACAAAAAAATTCCAACTAACCAAATTTATGATTTTCAAATGGAGACAAATGCAAATAATGTTGAACACATTCAATCTTGGGTCAACAATAAAAGATTCAATCACATGCAACATGTTACATTGGGAGCATTAGTTATGTTGATTGAAAACATTGATTTAAAAATTGGTGTTGCAAATGGAACCACCAGAATCATAACAAAGTTGGAGTTCGATTTTAAAAATAATGTTTGTAGCATTTTTGTTGCACTCAACCCATCAAAATATGTGCAAATAGTTTGGAAAAAATCAATTCAAGACAAATATGATTTTCAAAGACATTTTTACAAAGTATCACTTCTTTTAATGTTAAGTTATGCAATTATAGGACACAAATCCCAAGGTGTAACGTTATCATCCAAAGTAATCATACATATTCGTGAATCTTTTGCATGAGTATTAGTGTATGTAATGCTATCTAAAGTCACAAGTTGGAAAATTTTGAAAATTGTTAACAATTTTCAACCCTCGAACATATAACTTATGTTGCCATGGTTTTTAGAAAATGTGAACATTGTTGTAAATTGAGATACTAACACATGTATCATTGTAATCTAATATGCACTATGTGCAATTCTTATGATTGATTTTACCAATTTCCTTTTCATTCAATGCACAAATTGGGCGTATTTCTTTAGGTTCAAATCTTAGGTTGAATTATACCTTTAAAATTTTAATGTTATTTCTTATGAAAATATCACATATATACTAAATGCTATACTTACATTTTTAGTTTACATTTTTAATATATGAAATGTTTAATAAATATTGAATGTTAATTACATTTATCATTAAGACATATTTGTAATTGGGTAAAAACATCTTGATAATTGATACATAGGCAATTGGAATCTAATATGTTAACATTTAGTATGAAATGTTTTTACAAAATTGGCATCAAGGTTAGATAATACTATGCACATTCTATCATGTATTCTAACTACATGCCTTTCATGTTGACAACATGCAACTTTCTACAACTATTTGTTAATTATTTTTTTCTCAGAATATGAATTTCAAACTTAATAGCTTTCCTTGTGTCATTATGACCTTGGTTTCATGAACCATTGGAACAAAACAAACAAACTACCTTCCCTCATATATAAATTTTTTTGTAGTTCATTTGAACTTTTATTTGAATGATTGTTTCAAAATTTAGATTTTAAAAAAATGATATGAGATGTACCCATGTCTAATTAATAAAATTATTAATAGGCACCACATGAGTGTGGTTCCAAATTCCAATGGGTTGGATTTTGGTGTACCAATTTCCAAACCCAACCAGAATATTAAAACACACCCTACTTTTAGACCCATTACACATCTTATAGGATTTTAGTTTTTTATAAAATTATGAATTGAGATGCCCTTCACCCATTAAATGCAAAGAATTATTTAATATATTTATTGAAAATCAATTTAAAATGGTTTTGAAACAAAATTGTGTTTGTTCCTTTGTGCTATGACCATGCATTGCACATCCAATTTACTTGTTAACAAAAAGACAAAAAACAAACCCAATGATTAGAAAAGGAAAAATACTAATATTTTTCATAATATTGGGTGCTAAGCCTACCTCCACTCTAGGTCCCAAAAGAGACCAACTAGTTTTTAAAAAATTCATTGGTTCTCTATGTCTCAATTCTCATAAATTTGATAATAGTTGGTTATCTAAGCTGGTTCTCAAAAAAACCAGTTGTGAGATTTTTTTTTTTTTAACAAAAAAAACTCACAAAATCAAAGACACTGGGAAATTGCTCCAAGTGCTTTACAAGGCTACACCCTATGTTTAACTTTTGAGAAATTATTTGGACTATGTTAAATTTGGACTCAGAGACCATGCTTTAGACTTTACAAGCACCTCAAGAAAACATTTGGGTTTTTAATGCTTACCATGATTCCATAGTAGGTGCTAATTCACCCAAGGGTCAATTACATCCCAACTCCCAGTTAGAATTTTATTAAGACTGTCATGCTGGTGAACTAGGCTACTGAACTCACACCCAAATAGGTAGAGTGTTCTTAATTTGCAAGGGGTATTAGCCCAGGCCAAATGCCTAGTTTTACCAAAATGTAAAGTTGCAACCTTGGTTCTATAACCAGGTAAACAACCTAGCTAGCCCCTTGGTTCTCTAGACCCTAGACCTAGTCTAAAAGCTTACCTTGAGAACCATGTCCAAGTAACAGTTTTTACCTCACCTCAGGTATGAACATTTTGAAAGGTATGGAAAGGAAATTTGATAAAGGGTGATTATTGTAAACTCTCAAAGAATAGACTCAATTATGAATCTATTCCCTCTCCAAAAGAATATATATATAATGTTTAGTTTTTTATTAGTAATTTATACTAGTTAATTAACACTAAAATCACATATTAAATCTCAAAATACAACTCTCAATTAAGTAACCAATAAATTAGCTAATAACTGACCATTTAACATTTGTAAACATAATTAATTATCACTTTTTAAAAAAAGGAACTAATGCTAAATAATACATGTTAACAAGTAGATTGAGGGCTCTCATTTGCAAGTAGATTGCAATCATGAAGTTCAAGGTCCACAATGAAATATATGTCACAATAAACACCGCATATTGAACAATGTAATGAATGAAACCACAAAATTTATCTTCATGTGTCGTGGGCTGTGTCCTTTTGTGTGAGAAAACCCACATTCTCTTGTAAGGACTTTGTATCACTAAACTTGTTATAAACTTGTTATATTCTGGACCACCTCTTTCTCTTGTTGAAGCTTCCCTTGTCCACAACTTATGGCATCCATGTCTAATGGGTTGTTGCTTATGTGTTACCCAATGCACCACTAAAGCAATATAATGGTTGGGAATTTTCAACAAACATCAAGTTGGTAGATAGAGATGTGTTGTTAAAATATTGTCTACAACACTGAAATCCCTTGTGAGTTAGATGCGAGTTTCAATGAATCGCACTCCTCACTGCCCATGCTCTCACCATCTACTTAACACAACAAAAGTCATTTTGTTCATGGCAAGTTTGATGTTGGTTGAGATCTCTCTCTCTCACACAATTTACTCATTATGGAATCTTAATTGAGTCTCTAAAGCATCAAACTTTTTTGACATGTTAAAGCAAGAGAATGGAAATGAGGGGAATCGACCAGAAAACACCCCTTACCTCTCTCCAACAAGAATGCACAGTTGAGGAATTGGATTATGTTTTTCAATCTTGAACATAAATATTTGCTTTAAAAGAATCAAATGTTTGAACACATGCGACGTGTCAACTCCACATTGGTGCAATCATTTCACAACTCGAGCAACAATAGTAGCTTTTTTTCAAGATTACAAAATCACCAAAACAAAGGTAGAAAAATCTTAGCATTCAATCTTCTGCAAAGTTTTTTTTAAGGAGTTTGCAAGGGATTGGCTTCCATCGACAGAAAAACCTTCTGTCACCTGCAACATTCAGAAGCAAAAAACATGAGGACACCCACATTACTACCATTCAATATGTTTTGATCAATATGCTGGTCCCATGTTCTATACACCAATTGCCAGAATGTTTGGTTATGCAATGACATGTTTTGATCACTGTTGGTTGATTGCAGGATCTGTAGGCTAGTTCTCAAAATATTCATTTTTGCAACACAATGACATGTTTTGGCCAGTGTTGGCTGGTTTGGGGTTCGAAGCTGATTGCTAGAATATGTTGCTCCCAGCCTAGCTACCAACCTTGTAATAATATCAATTGGAAAGCTTCCCCAAAGTCCTGCGAGACTCAAAATAAGTTCTTGTTGCAAGAAAAAATGATGCACGTGAACTTCTAGATAATTTAGATCTTTTGTACCTTGCTCAATAATCAATTTGCACAAGGAAAATTTTCCAACAAAAACACACTTCTGCAAGTTTCATGGATCAGTTCACTAATCAATTTGCACAAAGGAAAATTTCCAAGAAAAAAGCTTCAAGTTTCATCCCCCAGGAGAACTTATCAATTTGCCACAAGAAAATGTTTAATTCCAAAAAAGGCTTCAAGTTTCATCAGGCTGGACTTATAAGCAACCTTCCAAGTTCCAACCTTTCTATTAACGGACCTCGAATGCTGAACCTCTGCATGGCTGACGTGCAGCGTTGCTCCAGTCGTGTGATCGTCTGCAACAAGTAGAGATTCAAGGAAGGAGATCTTGGTGTCGATTTCAGAGAAAGTTGGAGATGAGAAAATTGGGAGAACAGATGTGAGTTTTCTTTCGAGCGTTGATGCGATCTAATTGTCTTTAGTTGAGGGGATATTGCACTGAATTCCGTGCTCAGTAAATTGTAGGTTGAATTTCAGTTGATGCCGGAGAAGATGAGCGGACCACGAGCAGTGAATTTGTTGAACAATTTGGCGAGAGCAGCCGTAGCTCTGGGTGTTGCAGGGAGCTTGGTGAGTACTTCCCTCTTCACCGTGGATGGAGGTCAACGAGCAGTTTTGTTTGACAGGTTGCGGGGAGTGTTGGATGAGACGGTAGGAGAAGGCTCGCATTTTTTGATCCCTTTGCTTCAGAAGCCTTACATCTTCGACATCAGAACACGACCCCGTTCTATTACCTCCGTTACGGGTACCAAGGATCTGCAGATGGTGAATTTGACGCTCCGAGTGTTGTCCAGACCTGATCCAGACAAGCTTCCCACAATCTTCAAAACTCTGGGTCTTGATTATGATGAGAGAGTGCTTCCGTCAATTGGCAACGAGGTTTTGAAAGCTGTGGTGGCTCAGTTCAACGCCGATCAATTATTAACAGATCGACCCGTCGTGTCGGCGCTGGTGCGAGAATCTTTGCTTAAAAGAGCCAGGGATTTCAATCTCCTGCTAGACGACGTTGCGATCACACATTTGTCATATGGTCAAGAATTCTCGCGAGCTGTGGAGGCAAAGCAAGTTGCCCAGCAGGAGGCCGAGCGATCCAAATTCGTTGTGGCCAAGGCAGAGCAGGAAAGGAGAGCAGCGATTGTTCGTGCCGAGGGCGAAAGCGAAGCTGCAAGGCTGATCTCGAGGGCCACAGAAATTGCTGGAGTAGGTCTCATTGAGCTCAGAAAAATTGAAGCGTCAAGGGAGATTGCCCACACCCTTGCAAAGACTCGGAATGTTGTGTACTTGCCCTCAGGAAACAACATGCTGTTAGGTCTCAATCCCACTCTTGCAAACAATGCTTGATCATGTCTACAGCATGGACCCCAAGGCTCAAGAGAGATGGATTGCTGCATGCTGTACAGCACCTAGATGTGTACACCTAGACTCATCTTTCAGGCAGAGTTTCCGTCAATGTTCTTCATTCTGTACAGATCTGCATTTTCCTTACATCCTCTACACAATGTTTTTGTCTCCTCCTTGTATTCAGGTATAAGTTACTCCCTGTGCAGCTTGTGCAGTACAAGAGAGAATTGCATTCATGCTGTTTATATCTGTACAATTCTCATCTTCCAGCCATAGCATCATTCTTCTTCATCTCTCTACACATGTTGGAAATGAAGAAAATGGTTAGAAGAAGAAGACAGGCATGAAAGTAGGCTAACATATTGGATCTGACATGATCTCTTCTGTATGTGTTTAATTGCTCTCTCTGGACAATTTGTAGTTGCTATGGGTAGATTCACATACAATTTGCTGTTGTTGAGTTTCCTCTTGGGATTATGTTTGATGTTTTGTTGCTTATCTCTCCCTCCCATGCATTCTTTTGAACCATGGTGATCATCACAGTAATTTCTATGTATCCATTTGTGTATGTGAGGTTCATGTAATGTAGAGGAAAGCAAGCATGTTTCACTGAGTAGTGAAGATCATAAAATGGATAACATTGCTCACATTTTCATAGATCTCACATGCTTTTTTGACAACACCTCAGTCAGTTGCTTTTTATTTGTCCATTTGTTACTAGAACTGTTCAAAAAAGACTCAACAATCCTTGATGGAAATCATGCTGTCTATGAGCTGCTGTTGATGAACACACAGTGATCTATTTCTTACAGGAAATCAACTCTGACCAAAATTGGTGATACTAACCACTTCATTTTGGTCACACCTTGCCCAGAGCATTTGACATCAAGGAAAATCCAGGCTCAATATTGCATTGTTGATGATTGAGATCCCTCACCAACTGTAGACATGATGTCTTAGCCAGAATATGTCTCATGAGTACTGCCAATTTCTCCATATGATTCAAACCCAAATAGAGTTGAGAGATCTATGACCAACTAATAAGGCTATAGCATAGAGAGACTTCAGATTGAGCACATGAGAGTAACAAATCAGTGAGCATGAAGAAGAGGAACCTGAACCCTACATAACAGATGAACCAAACCAAAAACTGAGGGGTTTTGATAGGAAGCAAGAGTCGTGTTTGGGGACCTTTGACAGCAACATGTATAGTACTGAATGCCTGCCACAACAATGTTCCACTGCTCCCATCAATGGGTGACTGCAATTCGACCCTTCAAAAGAAAACAAAGCCCCAAACATGACTTGATGTAATGATGAAACACAATAGGGTCAATGCATTACAAAAGGCTGAAGAGAAAACAGAAATGACACAGTCCAGACTCCATACAAGTCATTTTGACTACTTAGGAAAAAATTCAGCACAGATAGGAACTAACATCAACATTTTTGTTTGGTTCCTTCAACAAATGTTTTACTGAATGCATGTGTTCAAATATGATGAAGCCAAAACCCTGATGAGTCTTCCCAGGACTCAGTCCCTGTGTATATGATAACAGCTGTCTCTTGAACTTCACCAAATTATTCAAATGCCTGCAGAAAGTCCTAAGAAAATTGAGAAGAATGCAATTTTCAGGCACCTGCATACATGATTAACTGATGGATCAGACACAGCAGAGTCTGTCTCCTGTATGACAACTCTCCAAGCTCAAGCACAGTGGCAACTCACTCAAAAGATTTCAACTAGAGTACATGGCTCACATGCACTGAGGTGCTCAATTTAAATGTACCAGTGTATTCCCAAATGCTCATAGCACCACACTCACCAGAAGATGTTCTTAGAGGCAATGGACCACAGTACCATTCTTATACTGTCAATTTCATACCATCAACACATTCGGTCAAGTTCAGGCCAAGTTGTGACTTGTGCTCAGATGCAAGTGGATGAAAGACCTCAACCTTACTCTTGGACTCCATATGATCTGATAAGCTATCTCATTCTTGATATGAGCTAGCTACCAATGTCATTCTGCAGTCCTCACCCAAGAAGAGTTGATGCATACAGAGCAGCAAGCTAATTGCTCAATTTTTTTGACTGTATCCGCATGCCATGGCAGTTTGAACTTGTTATGTAATTGCCCAAACAAGAACTGCCCCACTATCCATCTCTGAACAGTCAGTACTGGGATTGATGGTCTTCTGAAGATTGAAGGAAAGCTTCAGCCTCAAATACTTCTCAGAAAAGGAAAGAAGATTCCTGAAGATGACAAGGAGATGAGAGAAAGGCAAGATGCAAGGAATCAAACATGAACTCACATCATTACAGTGATGATGGGAGAATGATTGTAATTATAGGGTGTTGTAAGAGACATCTCTTAGAATGTTTTGGAATATTTTCCTTCTACTTAAAAATAGTTCCACAAGAATGTTTATTAGTTTGTTTTAATGAAATACAAATTCCTTCTTTTACATGTATGTGGATAAGGTCATTGTATGTCCACGTGCCTCTGCAATTCTTCTCATGTTGAACTCTGCCTTTGGTCTTTTCATTCTTTAGACTAGGTTTCCTTTGCCCTTCTTTAATGTCTTTTCTTTTGATATCTTACAACATTGCAAAGTTTTTCATGTTGTTCCCCCAACACACCAAAAATCCATGTTACACATGGGAACCCAACCATTAGTTCTTTCAAAACTCACAACACTAACATGTACAAAATATAATACAAATGCCTTTGGTTAAAATGGAATCCACTTTTCTTGTTTTAAAGTTGCTCAAGACTCCAAGCCATTTTGTAATCAAGGTTGTAACCAATGTGGGGTGGGTATTTCTTTTTGCGTTGGGTAATTAAACAGGTATTGGGCTGGATATGTGCATGTATTCTTGTTGGGTCTTACTTTTTCAAAAACCCAATTACCCTCTAACTCAACATTTTTTGAAAGCTAACACTCACCCAAACCTCATAATTGGTGATTTTAAAATTTGAAATATTTGTAACCAAATCAACATGGGGAGAATAATGGTGTAGGGTGTCCTTCAAAAATCCAAATTAGTAACCTTAACATACTTGGAGAAGGCCATAATTAGGGTTAGGGAAGTTCATTGCACATTGTTTGTATATGAAAAACATTAAATAAGAGCAATGAATTAAATGTGAAAAATAAATGGTAACCCTGATCATGTTTTTTGGAGAAAGGGATTAAGTTGCCCCAAGGAGCAATTTCCACTGGGGAGCAAGTTCTTAAATGTTTAACAAGAAAGTATAGGGATAAAATTAGTTCAAATCAAACATTCTTTATGCCATTGAAAAGCTCTCAAAGCAAAGATATCTAAAATGATCTTGATTTGAAACTATGAGCTGAAAGTTATGACCAAAAAAAGAGGCGCGGTCAAATTTTTCAAGTTGCCTTGGGGTTAAGTTGTCCTAGGAACAAGTTCATGAATGTTTACAACAAAGCATAGGGGTAAAATTAATCCAAATCAAACATTCTCTATGTCACTAGAAAGTTCTCAAAGTGTAGATATCTAAAATGATCTTGGATTTTTTATTTGAAGTTATGAGTTAAAAGTTATGATGAAAAGACAAGGGCTAAAATTTTCAAATTGCCCAAGAGACTAAGTTGCCTTTTCACTAGGGAAAAAGATAACTAGGTTGCCTTTTCATTTAAGGAAAAAAGGACAAAGTTCTATTTTTTTCATCATAAAATTTCACTTGTAGCCTCAAATCAAGAATACAAGATCATTTTAAATATCTATGCTTCGAAAAAAATTCAATGGCATAAAGAATATTTGATGTGGACAACATTTACCTTCTATATTTTCTTGTCAAACATTTAGGAAACTACTCCCTAGTGAAAATTGCTCCCCAAGGCAACTTAGTTAGTCAAAGGACAAATTTTTCAAGTTAAAAATTTCAAGTTTTTACATTAAAGATTTTGGAGACGAATTGAACTTCCAAAGAGGAAAAGGGTTAAATGTTTTCTAAAAGGTTTCCACATTAAAGATTTTGGAGGTGAATAGAACTTCCAAAAAGAAAAAGGGTTTAGTGGTTTCTAATGTTTCTACATCTTTAACTTTGTTCCCATTGTGGAATTGCAATCCATATCCTTTCAACCCTAAACCTTTATCCTATCCCATTTTTGTTGTTGTCTTACTTTTGGTGTTATAAAAAAAAGTTTGATCTTGTGCTAGGTTCTATTGACCTAAATGTCTTCTTATATAATTCCTTCTGACATCAACTCCACTAATGAAATTTTTGTAGCATCTACAAAATATGACAACAATTACAATATTGGCAATGTGTAACCTACGCATGAAAGTGAGCCTGAGATGGAAATTCCACATGTTGATGGTGATTTTGATGGTGTTGATGAACAACATGTCACTAAAATGCACTTGGAAAACTTGTGGAAATAAGATTGGCTTGGAAGCCACACTACTACATTCAATCACATGGGCATTCTTTAAGGTGAATGATAATTAACATGTCAACCTTTCTCAAAACCAAATCATGAGGTGTATTATATGCCATAGTGATACAACTCCTCTTGAAATCTTGGCCATGCACACAAGATATAAAAAAGGCTTCATTGAATACCATAAGTTTAATGGCATAATAGCCATGAAAAAACATATTGAATTTGACCAATGTGTTTTACTAAATAACTTATTAGAAGATCCAACAAACCTTGCCCCAAGATCTCCACTTAATTATGAACCCAATAAAAGAGGGCACATGTATTTCTTTCTACAATTTCTATTGTCTTTCTATTACTAATAAGTTCAAGAAAGATGATGCAACTAAAGTTGATTTATTAAAAGATCTAACATTGTTTGTGATTAAAGGGTTGATGCCTATGAAGACTATTGAATCAATTTGACTTTAGATATTAACATACATGCTATGTCCATGGCATGTGTTCCCACCCAAGAAAACTTTTGTTGAAAAGGTTTTTCCGAGCTTGTCACACAAGTATTGAATAGCTATGAAGAAGAAGTCTCCAAAAAGTCAAGAATCTTGAGTAAATAATCTGAAACTAAAAGATGTGTGATGAGGGAAATGTCAAATACACTAAGTCTAGGCAGACAACAAACAAGGGACCCGAAGACTTGGTCTCCCCTCTTAGGTGGGTCATTTGTCTTCTTCGATGATGGGTCTTCCCAATTTTTTCCTTTTATTTCCCCCTTTTTTTTGGTTACTTTGGTTTATTTATGTTTGGCAGGGTTTCATCATACACGACTTTCTATTCCCTTCTTTTCTTCAGGCAGTATCATGTGTTTTTCAAATCAAAGTTGTACTCCTTCTTGGCAATGTGTTCACGTCTGCCATCCCATGTTTGTTTTTACCCCCCATAACTTAGCTCAACAATAGGGCTCAACAGCCCTTTTTTTCTCTAGCGAAAATCGTCAGGTGGCGAATTATGTTTTTTCTCTGGCGAAGAATCTGGTGATTTTTGCAGTCTTCCATCGGTAGAACTCATATCACTATAGAACAAAAATGGCCAAATAGCGACCACTTTGTAAGCCACTTGTAGCCAGAATCATAGAAGGACCATAACTATCTAGCTTAATATTTGAAAATTAATTTCAGATTTAGCTAAATATTCCTCGGGACGATCGCCATGTCAGCTGAATCATCCAAGTGACTGTCGCCACTCCAACGCTTTCACAAAATTGAAAAAAAAGGGGCCGAGGCTCATCATCAGGCTCAGGGTCCGCATCCAATACTACTCTTTCACCCAAACCGACTGCATTTATTTGAAGTGTTAATATAATATTCAAGTATGTACATTTGCAATTTCGAAGTAGTAAGTAGTGAGTATGGCATAAATGATGCCGTACGTGGCGCATAAGGAGCTGTCTGAAAGCGCTTCGTCAAGTACGTGTTTTCCACCTTATGACTCATGACTGGTTTCTTTAAGGGGAACGAAAGTCCAGAGTTGCTCGCGCGTTTTTGGAGATCGCGTTTCTAATTTCCAAGCTCTGTTTCTTCCTATTTGCGCGTCTCGTTGCGAAGAGTTGGGTGCTGAGCTAGTGGGCGTTTGATTTGGTGCGCACGGGTTTGAGTTTCTGGTTGAGGCATAGTCATCTGCAGGGCAGCATCCAAGGGGTTTTGATTTCCAGTGCATCCTGTGCTTACTGCGAATTTGGTGCTGGGCAGCAGCTTAGTTTGGAGGGAGTTTGATTTGAGAGCATCAGGGAAACGAGCTGCTTGACCTTGCCACGTGCTGAACGTTTCTGCAGAGGAAAAAAATCGAACATTTCAATTCCAAGACAAGGTAATGTAATTCCAGCGCAACCTATAACATGTGTATATTTATGATGCATGTTTCCATATCACACTGGCCTTAATTCGTTTGAGATTGGCATATGGATGTTTCCTAATTTGATTCAACTCATGACCAAAAAACGCCAGTTGCTCCAGGAAAGAGCACTGGGCTGTACAAAAAGAGGAACACTACGAACATGTTGTTAGTCTTGTCTTGTCTTGTCTTGTCTTGATACCAATGAAAATTTCTGGTTGGGTTCTACTTCATCTAATAGGCGGAAAGACTTACAGTTGATAGAAACCTTGACGTACTTGACCAGTGCCAAAGCGCGGTCAACAAAACTCACCTCCTCCAGAGCAACAGGGACCAAAAACATTGTGCTTCAAAATTGAGAAATCCCTTATTTGCTTCATATCAATGTAAAACATTCCTTTGGTGTGAAGTTTTGTTTGCATATGCAATTCCCTGATTTTTCCTTCTGAACATGCACTCTGGTGCAACAAATGCTAGGGACAATCAGGTTATCCATGGGTGTGCACGTTAGTTTTCAAAAGAGAAAATACCCCTATAAGGATCATATTAACTTACTATCCTATCGGATATCCTATTCGCTTCTGCAAATTGATAAAACAGCTACCTCCTTCAATGATACTAGCAGGAGGTTGACATGCAAGCTATTAAGTTTATAGCTTCTGAGATTTGCCAATAAAACATTCATAAAGTCTTTAGCTCATTAAATACATGTATGCAAATGTACTCTTTTAATCTGGAGTTTTCGAAGTATTTGCGACTAAACTTGTGATATCTTCACGTTGAACATTCAAGGACATTTCAACTCAAGTATGTACCAGAAGAATATGACTTCTATCTTAATGTCTTTCATTGAAATTCGTGGGCCACATTTTTGAAACATTCCCAAATATTTCATGTCTTTGTTGCTGCATTATTTTTAAGAGCATACCTTCCAAATCCAGAACATATGGAATTCAAGCCGTAGACAAGAATATAATCAATAATGGATCACTGTATGGTCATGGGTGAAATAGGTGATACATAATGGCGGAGTTAGCTATTGCAAGCAATACTCTCGAATTGGCAGGACAGATTGGCAATTTCTTACAAGTGTATCGCGAAAGGTGGAAAAAAACATCGAAAGAAATATCGGACTTCCAGCGCCTTCATGATCAGCTAGCGACCAAGAAGGCAGAATGGGAACAAATGTTAAACGATTATGGTTTGACGAACGATCAGGGCCTT
>Ga0209611_10008801_pt1 | contig 15566 bp, 10 predicted proteins | sample S1TSphgellanicum_3_FD_187693 | JGI IMG/M metagenome (GOLD analysis project Ga0209611, IMG submission 187693) | Host-associated microbial communities from peat moss isolated from Minnesota, USA - S1T2_Fc - Sphagnum magellanicum MG (SPAdes) (version 2) | ecosystem: Host-associated > Plants > Peat...
CCGCGTCGCGGCCGAGCAGCTCGGCGCGCGGATAGCCAAAGAGATTCTCGATTTGGATGTTGACCAGCGTGATCAACCCGGAGGAGTTCATCAGCAGCATCCCCGCCGGGGCGGCTTCGATGGCGAGTCGAAACTGCTCATCGGCGTGCTTGCGCGCGGTGATGTCGAAATTGACGCCGAACATGCGAATCGCGCGCCCGTCGGCGTCGCGGGCGACGCGCGCCGCCCCGCGCAAATGGCGGATGGCGCCGTTCGGATGCACGATGCGAAATTCCGTGTCGTACGCGCGCTTGCCGTTGAGTGCGTCGGCGGCTTCCTGCTCGGCCCGCGCACGGTCCTCCGGGTGCAGGCTGTCGGCCCACAGGGAATACGGCTGATCCCCCTGCATCGGCGAATGGCCGTAGAGTCGAAACATCCGCTCGTCCCAATGCAGGGCGTTGGCGGCGACGTCGAGATCCCAAAAGCCCAGCCCGGCCGCATCCGCGGCAATGGCAATGCGGGCCGCCTCCTCCACCTGCTGCCGATTGAGGTCGGCGAGCTGGGAGGTGCGATCGGCCACGCGGACTTCGAGCGTTTCGTTCACGTGGCGCAGATTGTCCTCGGCCCGAACCCGCTCACCCACCTCGCGTTCCAACTTCGAGTTGGCGAGTTGCAGGCTGCTCAAGTGGTCCTGGTGCACGCGAAAGCGCAGCTCGAGCTCCGCCGCCTTGCGCAGGTGCCGCTCGACCGCATCGCTCAGGATGCGCAGCAGCCGCTCGCACGCATCCACATCCGACGCCGACCACACCCGCGCCGTGCCCGCGACCCGTTCTTTCCATAGATCGAACGACGCGCGCGGCTCCAAGCGAACCTGACCGTCCGGCGCGACCGTCACCTGTTTCACGGGCGCTCCGGCCCAATCCACTTCCTCCACCACCTCAGGCCGCGTGAACGCGCAAATCTCCAACGGCAGCGTTTGCCGCCGCACGGCGAGCAATCCCGCGGCCTGCGGCAGGGTGAACAACGGGTTGCCGGTCGGTGTGAGCAGGTCGGTCCGCTGCACGACGCCGGCGGCCGGCGGCGCGATCCGGAACCGGGTGGCGACTTCATCGAGCACCGCGGAGTCCGATGCGGAGGTGAGGGTCTCTCCGCCCACATACACCAGATCGCCGATCCGCACGCAGAAGGCGCTCGCCCCGAAGGCCGCCAGGAGTTCCGGCAGCAGGCGGGCGAGGACCGCCTTGGTGTCCTCCTCCTGCAAGACGGATTGATGAAAGTTGAGCAAGAGCTGGTCGAGCGTCACCGCCTCGTGCGCGGAGGCGAGCTGGGCGAGGGTCTCGATGCGCATGGCGCTGACTTCCGCCATGAGTTCGCACAATCGGCGCAGAGCGTTTCGCACATGGTAGGGCGGGACCCGCGGCTGATAGTGATGGCAGGCGATCAAACCCCACAATTTGCCGTCACAGACGATCGACAGGCTCATGGTCGCGCGCACGCCCATGTTGCCGAGATAGGTCTTGTGGACCTCGGAGAAGCCGCGCAGCAGACTATGGCTCTGGTCCAAGGGACCGCCACCCGGCAAGGCCGCCGGCGTCAGCGTGTCCGGCACCGCTTGCACGTCGGCGAGCACGCGCAGCTTGCTGCTCGTGTAGAGGGCGCGCGCCTGGCTTGGGATGTCGGTGGCAGGGAAGCGCAATCCTAAGAATCGGGTCTTCAATTCGCCCGCGGCCTCCTCGGCGATCACCTCGCCGGTCCAGTCGGGCAGAAACCGGTAGAGCATGACGCGGTGGAATTTGCAGATGCGCGCGACTTCGCGCACGCAGTCCGCGAAGAAGGCATCGAGCGCCTTGGCTTCGCGCAAACGCACCAGGGCGGACGTCGTTTCGGTCATGCGGTGGGTTTCACCATTGCGCACGTCGGAGTCCTCGCCGAGCAGTTGCCACTCGAGTATGGCGACATCGCCGATGCGGTGACCCACGCATTCGAAGGGTTGGAGCGGCGCCGACACGACGCGCGGCTGCCACTCCAGCGCCACGGGGTCGGAGCGCGGCAAACTACGCAACTGCGCCGGAGGATCTTCTCCCAAGCCGTCGATCCAGCCGGTGAGCGGTTGCTGCAGCAGGCGTGCGGCGTCGCCGAGCCCCACCCAGTGGCGGGCGATGCCGCTCGAGGCCTGCACGATGCGGGTGGTGTGGATGTCGACCACGAGGATGAAGCCGTGCGGCTGCACGGTGCCGATGATGTGAATCGGCTCTTGCGCGCACGCCCGATCGAGATCCTGGGAGATCGTTTGTTGGCCGGACTCTTCGGGCATGAGCGATCACACCACAGGGGAGGCGGGGGTGACTGTGCGATAGCGTACGGTGGGGGCTACGTCGTCTCTCCCAGCCGCTTTGTCTGCGCGAGCAGACCGTTGAAGATGGGCTCGCTCACCGCGCTCGGAAACCCCGCCGGCAAACGCGCCGACACCGCTTCGAGCACCCGCGGCGTTTGGCTGATGACCTGTTGAATGACAGATTCGAAGTCCTCGCCCATGCCGTTGGCTTTGGCCACGCCGTTCCAGTGCCGGCGCTGAATCTCTGCCATTCGGTAGTGGGCGTTCTTGGCGCGCAGGGCCATGGCGAGCTTCAATTTTTGCCACTGGAACTTGTTGGGACCTTCGCCGATGATCGGCCACGCGGACATGATGTCGTAAAGAGGTGTCAGCCGGTATCGACCCTCTGGTTCGATGAAGATGCTGAAGTTCTTGGCGTGACCGTCGGGAGCGGCCAGCAACCAGAAAATCAACTGGGCAGCCAGAAATCTTGTGCGATCGGCCTTCGGGTCATCACTACCGCGCAACGCACCGAGTATGGCGGACATTCCGGGGCCGCCCCGCTCCTCGTACTTCTGCTCACTCGGGATGCCCGACGCCTGGCAGAAATCCTCCTGCGGCAGCCGTGCCCACCAGGTGTCATCGACCTTCCGCCGATCGAAGCGCTGCACGACCAGAACTTTGTGACGTCCAAAGACGGCGATCCGGCAGTCGGCAGTCGGCTGACCGAACTCACGAACGATCTCGGCGCACAGCCATTCATTCTCGACCGACGTTGAGAAATCCGCGCGGATTCCCCCAACCTGGCCGAGCGGAAGCTTGAAAATGTGAGTCGTGGGGGTTGGCCCCAATGGCTTACACCATTGGTTCTGATGCCAGAGGAGCGCCGTTTTCTCCTGCGCGCCGGCGATCGAGATGCGCAGATCCACGTCATGCGGCATCCCGGGAGCCGGTTCGCTGATGGTTTGGTCGAGGAGCCGCTCCACCTGTGCATCGGTCAGCGCCTCAGCATCGATGCGGCGGATATCGGGCGGCGGCATATCGATGGGAAGCAGCTGAATAGCCCCGACACAGTCCCGGCCGATTTTCTCCAACAGGTCCATCGCGCGTAGGCCGGTGCCGAACTTGTGGGAAAGGCGCCTGCGGATAGTCTCGCTATCGGGCAACAGATTGTCGAAGAACGCCTCGACTCGTGGTCCCGTCTGCGGATCAGTGCCCTGCTCGAGCGGCAATGATAGAGATAGCGGGCGGCGGAGCGGGTTGTCGAACCAGCGCTCGCCATAGCGAAAGCTATGGCCAACGGATGATGAGTGGGACCATTCGCCCACGCGCTCGCCATTCATCCAGACCGCGAGCGCTTTGCGACTCGAGGGCCGGCCGGCCATCACCAGGTCCGTGGCGGAGTGCCTGCGAGCGAGCGGGGCTCGATGACCAGCTCCATGCCCAAAGCCATCAATAGGGTGAGCAGCTGATCCGTAGTCACCCGCTCCGGGTGGTTTTCGATGACCGAGATCCGCTCTTGGGATAGTCCGACTTTGCGGCCGAACTCGGACTGACTGAGCCCTTGCGCGCGACGTAGCCTGCGTAGGGCCGCCTTGAGCTGGGTTGGGGTCTTGATGTGGAACTCGGTCATGAATATTCCCCTAAGAGAATAATTCAATTATATTCTTGATAAGGAATATTTCAAGAGTATTCGCCTATAAGAATTTTTTGGCGCGTGCACTAGCCTGCCTTGCGGTTAATGCCGATCGGATGGCGGCAACCACGGAAAGCAACTTGTACAGTTGGAGAGCATTTTTATTGCGTCAGTGAGCTTGGGAGTGGGAGTTGAATGAACGAAATCACATGGATACGAGTACGCTCGGGTGTCGTCGAAGGTCTAGTGCTGTTGGCATTGATGTCGAGTCTCGGATGCGCCGGCGCCGCGGCGGCGACTCTCGCCCCGGGCGTACAGGAGAAGCTGAACAGCGCCACCTTTGAAGTGGTACTCGGTAAACCCGCAGCGGATCCACTGACGTATGAAAAGCCCCTGCCGCTCGAGCTGATTCCGTACCGTGAGCGAACGGACAAGTTCCAGTCGATCGGAACGGCGTTCGCCATCGGTCCCAATCGCTTCGTCACGGCCGCCCATGTGCTCGCCGCGGGCAACGGCAGCCAGTATGGTCCCATGGCGCTGCGGAATGCTGCCGGCACGACTTACCGGATCGATAAAGTCATCAAGTATTCGAACAGCGAGGACTACGCGGTGTTCAGCGTGCTCGCCGCTCCCGCCGTTGTGCCGCTGCAGACTCGATCACGGCCACCGCTCAACACACCGGTGTTTGCGGTCGGCAACGCCTATGGAGATGGCGTCGTGGTCCGTGATGGTTTGTATACCTCGGACACACCCGAGGAGCGGGACGGCCGGTGGCAATGGCTGAGGTTTTCCGCCGCGGCCTCGCCGGGCAACAGCGGCGGACCGCTGATCGACCGCAACGGCAAGGTGGTGGGCGTGGTCCTGCGCAAGTCGCCCAACGAGAACTTGAATTACGCGCTCGCGATCGGCCAGGTACTCGAGGGTGAGCACGACAGCGCCGTCTTCGAGACCCGTTCGAGCTATCGCATCTTGGTGATGAAGACGGCCGACGCGTTGAGCGTGAGCGACAAAATACCGCTGCCGAAGACGCTCGATGATTTCTATGCGGCCTCGCGGCAGCTTGCCGTCAATTGGGCGAGTAAAGCGCATGCCGACTTCTTGAAAAATCATGCGGACGCCATCTTCCCCGCCGGCAATTCGGAACAGCTCCTCACCACAGTCCACGCGGAAGCATTCCCGAAACTGATCACCCAGTCCGACGGCGGTACCTGGGCACTCGTCGGTGAGGCTCCACGCAAGGTGCAACTGGACAAGAATGGCTTTCTGCAGGAAGGGCTCGCCAACGGTATTTTCTTCGTGAGGCTCAAGGCTCCTGATGACATCAGCGAGGCCGATCTGATCGGCGACTCGAAGAAGTTCATGGATTTACTGCTCAAGGGCTATCCGGCGGCGCGGCCGGTGGGGACCGATTCCGTGCGTGTGACGTCCATGGGCAAGGCCAGCGAGGAATCGTGGTTCACCGACGACTATCAGCGTAAATGGCAGATCCGCTACTGGCTCGAGCCGTTCAACGACACCGCGCTCATCACCGTCGCGTTACCCACGCCCGACGGGATGGTGATGATGATGTCGCAAACGCCCACCGGGCTGCGTGAGGGCGTGACCAGGGAGATGCAGGCGCTCTGCGGTTTTTTCTATGTGTCTTATACCGGCACACTGGCGCAGTGGCGTGCCTTCCTCGCCGATCCGGCCACCCTACCGGCGACGCTGGCGGATGTGAAAGTTCAGTTCGACTACGGCGCCGGGTTGGGCATCAAGTCGTCGCGGTTTGAAATGCGGGTTCCGGCGGCGGTGCTGCACATCGATGACGGCAGCGTGTTGATGCTGAAATACAGCTATATGCGCGACGGTACCGCCACCGTATGGGATCTCGGCGGCGTGTACCTCGCGGACGGTGAGCAAAGGCTGAAATGGGTCGGGCTCGTTCGGCGCCCAAAGCCCTCCCCGAACATGCCCGAGGAAGTGCAACGGTCCTGGCGGACGATGGTGACGGGCACGCATCCTTGGCACGGCACCGCATTCATGGCGAGCGGGCGCACGGAGATCAACGCGATGATGAACATGAACGACGTAGCGGCGGGTAAGACCAATATCGGCTACACGATGACACTGAACGCCGAAGGCACCCAGCCGGTGGACAAGATGAAGAGCGAGTTCTTGGCGGTCGAGTGGGGGTTCAAGATGATTGAGTGAGCGCTCGAACTCAACCGGCGATAAAACATGAGCGCCCGCAACGTACTGCTCGTATTCATGCTCCTTGGAGCGCAGGGAACATTGGCACAACCCGCGTCAAGTCCGGTTTCGGAAATGACGGTGGTCGGCATCTACGCAAGCAAACCGGGAGATACGACGGTCTATTGCCTGCTGGGTGGCAGCGCCTGCCTCGTACCGAAAAATGCGGGCACCGCTGACCATTTCATCGCGCAGTGGCTGAGATCGCATCCCGGCGCCTCGGTCACTCCGGTCTCATCGGCAACACAAACCATGCCGATCAGCACCAAGCGCGGAAGTCCGGCCAAGCTCCAAGAGGTTTATATCTGGATCACCGACGGCGACGATATTCTGAACGTCGCACTGGTGCGTGAGGGCTACTACGCCGGCAAGTCCATGATCGACATGGTGGAGAGTGAGCGCCGGCAAAACGAAAGGGCGAAAAAGATTGCCGCGGAAAACCACAGTGCTGGTTTCGCTGACATGATGGCGAAGTGGCGGGATTCGATACCGGAGGAGGATCGCCCACGGAGACTGGTATCAGATAGCGATTATGAAGATCGCATGACGGAAATCACGAATGCGGAGCATACCGCCCAACTTGCCAAGAAGGGCATTTGGTCTGGCGATGCGCACCGCAGGGAAGGTGACATCTCCCAAAGAAGCAAAGAATCCTTCCCAGCCCGCGACCTATATGTCCACGGCGTCAATGCACATCGCATGGACGATGCCGACGTCTACTGTCTGATCGGCGGAGATTTTTGCTTGACTACGTTGGGCCCAATCGTTCATGAAGACCAGGTCGCCTTCATATCGAACTGGTTGTCGCAGCACCCGGCAGCGATCGCAACACCCATTTCGAACGAGAGCTTCAAAGTAATGCGCGATCAGCCGCCGATACATGGCACATACATCTGGATCGAGGACGGAAACGAGAGCTTGAATCTGGCTCTGGTTCGTAACGGGTATTACGGTGCCCACTCGCTGACCGACATGGTAGAAGCAAGGCAGCAGTTTGATGACAGCATGAAGGCTCCCGGGCTGTCTGACGCCAGAGGCATAATGGCGAAAGAGAGAGCAGAAGAGGCCGCACCGCAACGCCTCATTACCGATCAAGACTACAAATTGAAGATGCAGCGAGCGGAGGCAGCCGAGCACGATGCAGAAAAGGCCGAGGTGGGCATGTGGTCACCGAGCGAAATAGTTCACTGGAAGCCACCGAGCGACGCCGCAATGATAGCTGTGTATGCCGTGCACCCCGATTGGTTTCAACAAGTGTCAGCACTGGCGCGCGACGACGAAAGACTGATGAACGTCATACGCAGCCCCGAGTCCATTGCGCAAGCGCGCAGTGGCGGCGTGCCCCAAGCGAAGTTGGATGCTTACGTTGGCTTGCTCGAAAAGCTCGGCGTGAACGAAACGATTGCAAACGTTCTTGGCCTTGGCCAACTCTCGCTCGTCAAAGCTGACATCACCGTCGGCCTTTTTGACAACGGCATTATCAAGGGCTATGTCTATGCCCCGGCGAATCCGCAGCCAATCGTCAACGATCTCGAAGACTGGCCGCCGGAACTGACAAACGTGACCACTGCTTACCGCTCAATCGGAGACAACTGGTACCTTTTTGAGCTGCGTCATTGAGTAATCCCGCACCCCTCAAAAAAAAGGGGCCTGCGGCAGGCCCCTTTTTATTTTGGCGGAGAGGGTGGGATTCGAACCCACGTGCCGGAATTACCCGACCATCCGATTTCGAGTCGGCGCCGTTATGACCACTTCGGTACCTCTCCTTATCATCTGCTGCGCGTGCAGGAACAAACAATTATTAATTCTAACGCATTACCAATGGGCCTGCTTCAAGACCGGTCGAAGCGTCGGATCACTAACACGGTACCACCGCTACCCGTCTTCCGGAGGCGGAAACCAGAACCGATATATCGATTGGATCGCTGGTGAGAATGTGATCTGAGTTTTGAGCAATCAGCACTAGCGCAGCATCAACCGGATCCGCGGTATGGGTTATCGCCAGCAGCGCTCCAGCTGCTCGCCCTGCATGCTCATCGACCGGCAGAACATCGACAGCTTGCAGGAGGCGTGCAAGATTTGCCTGACGGCCCCCGCGCCAGACTTGTGCCACGACAATAGCGCTGGTGCGGAGCGGACGGCTCTGGCTCTGAGCTATCCGGAGTCTTGCCATCGTCGAGCGGTCGTTGTTTTCCACAGCCATCAGGGCGCCGGCATCCATCACGATTGCGCTCATGTCCGATGCTTCTTGGGCGGAAACCTCAGTTCTTTTGTCGCCCGGGCCAGTTCCTCAGGGGTGAATTCGCCGTGTTTGGCTTCCCAGTCATCCAGGAAGGATCCAAGTGCGTCGGATCGAAGCTTTGCCGCAGCCGCTTGAGCAAGCCACGTGGAGAGCGGGGCGCGAGCTTTTCGGGCTGCCGCGCGCACTTTACCTCCGAGCTTCGGATCAAACGAAATGCTGAGCTTCAAGACTTTCATGAGAGGTATTGTATCACGAGCGTTCCTACCGCGGTAGGAACGCTAACGGTGCCGAGACACGGCGATCGCATCTCTCATGGCGCGCCTCGAGATCGTTGGATGCGCTCGCGCGCGGCTCTGGTGCGCCCCGCGCTCCGGTTAACTTATGATTTGCTGCGTTTACTTAAGTGCTTACGGCATTAACTTAAGGGTTTTTGCGTTGTGACGCGCTAATCACCGACGGTAGAAACGCGTTTGTCAAGAGCCCGCGGCATCAAATAATCGTTTATTCTAGGTCATCGGCAATGGGCCTGCGTCAAGGATAAGTCGCCGCCCCGCCACACGGAATTCTAAAACAGATCACGACCGTGCGTACATTGAATATAGATTTAAATTGGCAGCGTTGGACGAAAGTCATCGTGTCGGCATCCGCCGTCTCGATGCTCGGAACCTGCACGCCGACGCCGAGCATGATCGAGCAGATCAAGGCTCTCGGGGAACTGCGCGTCGTCACGCGCAATGGTCCTCTCGCCTATTATCGCGGACCCGACGATATGCCGGAGGGACCGGAGTACGAACTCGCCCGGCGCTTCGCGGATGAACTCGGAGTCAAGCTCAAGATCACCCCGATGCGTAGCTACGCGGAGATCTATGCCGCGCTCGATTCTGGAGCGGCGCATTTGGCTGCCGCCGGACTCAAAGTACCCTCGCAGGACATCCCCGGAGTCGAGTTCGGCCCCGCGTACATGCGAGTGCGCGAACATCTGATTTATCTGCGCGGCGCGCCGCGCCCGGGATCGCTCGCCGAGATCGGCGCGGCCGACCTCGAGATCGCCGCCGGCAGTTCACACGCGAGGACGCTGCACTCGGCGCGCGACATGCTGCCGGATCTCGTTTGGATCGAGAATTCGAGCACCGATTCCCAGGCGCTGCTCGATGGGGTGGCGGATGGGACCATCGACTACACCATTGCCGACTCGACGGAATTCGCCCTGGCGCACGATGCCCACCCGGAGCTGCGCATCGCCTTCGATCTGCCGGGCAGCCAGTCGCTCGCCTGGGCCGCGAGCACGCGCGACCCCGGATTTTTGCGGGACATGAGCAGCTATTTCGCCAGGCTCAACGTCGATGGCGAGCTTGCGGCCATCGTCAAACGCTACTACGGCCGTTCCGAGGATCTGGAGTTCGTCGGCACGCGTGGCTTCATGCGGCATCTGCAGAACCGCTTGCCGCTCTATCAAAAGTGGTTCGAGGAAGCCGCCGAGCAAAGCAGCCAGGACTGGCGCCTGCTGGCGGCCATCGGTTATCAAGAATCGAAGTGGAATCCCACGGCGGCCTCGTCATCTGGAGCCAAGGGACTCATGCAGTTGACCGTCGAGACGGCGACCGAAGCCAAAGTCACCAACTTGAACGACGCGCGCCAGAGCATTTTCGGCGGCGCTCGCTACTTCCGGCAGGTGTACGAGAAAATTCCCAACCATGTGCCGGAACCGGATCGCACCTGGTTCGCGCTCGCGGCCTATAACATCGGCTACGGACATGTCGAGGACGCGCGCGTACTCGCGCAGAAGGCCGGCCGGGATCCGGACTCCTGGCAGGACGTGCGCGAATATCTGCCGCTGTTGGAGCAGGAACGCTGGTACACGCAGACCGAGAACGGTTATGCGCGCGGCTGGGAGCCGGTGCGCTACGTCGACAACGTGCGCAGCTACCGCGATCTGCTCGAGTGGGCCGGTGGCGCCGACGCGGTCTCCTTGAATTAAAGAACCTGCGCCGATGCGCGGCGAACACGGGCTGCAATCGCGCTACTCGCTCCTGACGGTCTCCCAGCGGTCCTCTAGCGGCGACTGTCGAAGAACTGCCGCAGCAATTCGCTGCTCTCATCGCTCAGCACGCCGCCGAATACATCGATGCCCTGCGCGAGGCGCGCTTCGCGCGGCAGGTCGATCACGCTGCCGCAGGCCCCGGCCTTCGGGTCCCAGGCGCCGAATACCACGCGCGGCACACGGGCGTTGATGACCGCGCCCATGCACATCGCACAGGGCTCGAGCGTCACGTACAGCGTCGAGGAACCGAGCCGGTAGTTGCGCCGCCGCCGTGCACCCGCGCGCAGCGCCACGATTTCCGCGTGCGCCGTCGGGTCGTGGGTCGCGATCGGTTGATTCCAGCCCTCGCCGATCACTTCGGTGCCCGACACCAGCACCGCGCCCACCGGCACCTCGTTCTCCTCGGCCGCACGCCGCGCCAGCGTCAGCGCGAGGCGCATGAAGTCGGTGTCGGTGGGAATGCTCATCGCGCGCGGAAATAACGCAACAGAAAAATGGCGATATAGACCAGGAATAGCGCCGAGGCGCTGTAGGCGAGTGAATTGTGGATGCCGATGCTCGCGCCCAACAGTCCCACGCTCAAGCCGCTGAAGGTGCGCAATCCCATCGCCGACATCGAGAACACGCCGATCACGCGGCCGCGAATGGGCGCGGGCGCGTTGAGCTGCACCAGCGATTGCGCCATCGAATTGAACGCAAGCTCTACGAAGCCGGCGACGAACAGCAGCGTCACCGCGAGCACGTACACATGCGCCCGGGCGAAACCGATGAGCGCACAGCACCAGATCATGGCCAATATGAATGCAGTGCGCGCTCTCGGCGGCAGTAATCCACGGCTTTCCAGCAAAATGCCGGCGGTCAAGCCGCCGGCCGCGTCGGCGGCCAGCAGCATGCTGTACGAGAAATCCGTGCGGCCGTGTCCCAAGTCGAGCGCGAACCCGGGCATTTGCGCTTGATACGCGTTACCCACGAAGAAGGCCGACGCGCCGATCAGCACCGTCATCGACAGCAGCACCGGATTGGCCGCCACCACCCCCATGGTCGAACGGATATCGGCGAAACCCTTGATGCCTTGCGGCGCGGATGCGCTCGTGCTGCGGACGCCATAGGGCGCCTTGATCAACCACACGAACAACGGCAGGTAGATGAGCGCGTTGATGAAAATCCCGTATGACGGACCGAAGACCAATAACAGCCCGGAGCCGACCGCGGGACCGACCAGGAAGCCCAGGTAGCGCCCGGTCGCGGTGATCCGAACCGCGCTCGGCAACTGTTCGAGGTTGACGATCCGATGGATCAGCACCTGGGAGGCGGGGGACCAGATGACACCCGCCAGACCGTGAATGACCAGGAGCACCATCGCCTTCCACATCGCGGCCGAATCGGTCAGGAACATGATGCCCCAACTGATGGAGACGCCCACATACATCATCATGCCGGTTTGAATCAGGCGGCGGATATCGAAGCGATCGGCCAATCCGCCGGTCACGCCGGCGAACAACAGATACGGTACCCAATGCGACACCACCGCAAAACCGCCCAGCGCTGGCGAATGGAACTTCTGGAAGATCATCCAGTAGCTGATCACGTGTTCGATGTTGTCGGCCATCATCGCCGCGGTGGCGGTGGCGAAAAATATCCGAAAATCACGGTTGGCGAATGAAGTGAAGGCGCGATGTTTGGGGGCAGGTACAGGCGCGGAATTGATGCTTGAATTCATCCGGTGCGGATTGTATCGCTCCTTCAGATGGCTTTTGGCAAAGTTTCAGACACGTTTGGGCGCGCCTTCAAGCGTTCCCCGGCGATTCTCCGTAGCGTGTGCAGCGTGTTCAGTTGCTTTTATTCACACACTCAGAACCAGGAGACAGCCATGCAGACCTCGATCAAAACTCAATCGAAAACAATCGCTTCCCTTCTCGCCGCGAGCCTCGTTGCGTTAACCATCGGCACTGCCGCTGCCCACGCCGCCGAGGCCGGGGATCCCTTGACCAAAACGATCGCCTACGGCGACCTCAACCTCGAGACCGCCGACGGCGCTCGGGTGCTTTACGCCCGCGTCCGTGATGCTGCGCACGCGGTGTGCTCGCCCTTCGAGGGTCGGGAACCTGCCCGGCAGATCCGCTGGCAGGCCTGCTACGACCATGCGATGGCGTCCGCCGTCGCTCAGATCGACAAGCCCAGAGTGACCGCGCTGCATACTGAAAAAACCAAGGCCTCGCGCCAGAGTTGAACAACGATGAGGTTGGGCGGCGCGGTGGCGCGACTCGTGGCGCCTCGCCGCCCCCCCTCGCCCGCGACTTTAAGTAGAATTGACCGTCCGCCCTCCGGCGGACGTCGACAAGGGGGAGTCATGCGCGCATTGCTGCTGGTCTTGGCCTGTGCGGCCGTGCAGCCGGCGCTCGCCGAGGAAGGCATGTGGACCTTCGATGAATTCCCCTCCGGCGCCGTGAAACAAGAATACGGCGCCGACATCACGCCCGCCTGGCTCGATCACGTGCGCCTGTCGACGATCCGCCTCTCCAATTGCACCGCGTCCTTCGTGTCGCCCGAGGGCTTGATACTCACCAATCACCATTGCGTGGAGACCTGTCTCGCCCAGCTCTCCTCGAAAGACCGGAGCATGGTCGAGCTCGGTTTCGCCGCACCCAATCGGCCCGCCGAAGCGCATTGCGCCGCCCAGGTCGCGGACGTCCTGCAGAGTTCGGAGAACATCACCGACGCCGTGTCCAAGGCCGTCGCGGGCTTGGGTGCCACGGCGGCGAATGACGTACGCAAGAAGACGCTGACCACGCTCGAGCAAGCCTGCGAACTGGCGAGCGCCAAGGCGAAGTCCGGCAAACTCAAGTGTCAGACCGTGGCGCTGTACCAGGGGGGCGAGTACTTCCTGCTCAAATACAAGCGCTACGACGACGTGCGGCTGGTCTTTGCGCCGGAGGCCGACATCGCGTCCTTCGGCGGAGATCCCGACAACTTCCAGTTTCCCCGCTGGTCGCTCGATTTCTCGGTGCTGCGCGCCTACGAGAACGGCAAACCCGCGCGCACGCCGAACTTCCTCACGATCAATTTCGACGGACCCGCCGCCAATCAGCTGGTGTTCGTGGCCGGACATCCGGGCTCGACCGCGCGCCTGCAAACGCAGGCGCAGCTCAAGTTCGAGCGCGATGTGGTCTTGCCCGCGACGCTGATCCGCGCATCGGAATTGCGCGGCCGTTTCATCCAGTTCGGCAAGACCAATCCCGCCGACGACCGCATTGTGCAGGCGCCCCTCAACAGTCTGCAGAACGCGATCAAGGTCAGGCGCAAGGAACTCGACGCATTGAATGAGGAGGCGCTGTTGAGCGGCAAAACCGAGGCCGAGGAGAAGCTGCGCAACGCGGCGCAGTTGCCGGTCCCGGATCCCTGGCGCGAGATCGAAGCGGCGATGGCGCGTGAGCGCGAGTTGTATCTTCCGTATGTCTTTCTGGAAAACGGCGCGGGATTCAACAGTGGTCTGTTCCGCGACGCGCGCCTGCTGGTGCGCGCGGCGGACGAACGCACCAAGGCCAACGGCGATCGGCTGCGGGAATTCTCCGAGGGCTCCCTGCCCGGGATCGAGCGCGAACTCCTCGCCCACGTGCCGGACTATCCCGAACTCGAGGTGTTGACCCTGTCTTTCTCGCTCGAACGCATGCGCGAATGGCTCGGACCCGATCAGCCTCTCGTGCGCCGCCTGCTCGCGCCGGAATCACCGGATGCCCTGGCGGCGCGGGTCGTCGCCGAAACCAAGCTAGACGACCCGGCCGTGCGCAAGCAGCTATGGCAGGGCGGCAAGGCCGCGGTCGACGCGTCGCTCGATCCGATGATCGTGCTGGCGCGCAGCGTCGACCCGGATGCCCGCGCGATTCGAACGCGATACGAGAATGAAGTCGAAGCGCCGGTGACCGCCGCCGCGCAAAGAATTGCCGCGGCGAGATTCAAGGTCTACGGCACGAATGTCTACCCGGACGCGACGTTTACGCTGCGCTTGAACTACGGAACGGTGCAAGGCTGGCTCGAGAACGGCACACCCGTCGATCCGTTTACGCATTTGTCGAGCGCATTCGACCGCGCCACCGGCGCGTCGCCCTTCAAGATCCCCGACAGCTGGATGAAGGTCAAAGACCGGCTCGACATGAGCACGCCCTTCTGCGTGTCGACGAGCAGCGACATCGTGGGCGGAAATTCCGGCAGCCCACTGATCGACGTCAACGGCCGCATCGTCGGGCTCATGTTCGACGGCAACATTCATTCAATTTCCGGCCACTACTGGTTCGACGCCGCGAAAAACCGCGCCATCGCCCTGCACCCCGCCATCATCCGCGAGGCGCTCGCCACCGTATACGGCGCACAATCACTGCTGCTCGAAATGGGCGCGAAGTAGCCTCGAGGACCTGCGGGACGTCTACTCCGCGGTCGCCGGATCGATCATCCCGGTCACCTTCGAAATCTTGTTGGCCGGGAAGCCGCCGAGTTCGGCATGCCGCCTTACCAGCGACTCATCCGCCGCGTGGTATATACAATAGATTCTGTCGCCAGTGACGTAGCTGTGGACCCATTGCACGCTCGGGCCGAGGCTGCTCAGCACGCCGCAGGATTTGAGCGAAATCGACTTGAGTTCGGCAGGCGTCAACTTGCCCGCGCCCGGAATATCCCGTTCGATCACGAATTTTGGCATCATCGTTCTCCTTGGTGAGTGAGTTGACGCGTGCAGTGTCCCGCACGGCGTCGGCCACGTCTTGAAGCGCGTCTGAAATTATTCTAAAAAAGGCCGCCATGCTGCGCAAGAAACCTAATTCTTTCAATGGGTTGATTTGCCGAGCGTTAACCTGCGCGACGCGCTTCGTATGGAGTTGATTCGCGTCGGCAACTTCGAGCTGCGCCCGTCCGAGCGGATGCTCTGTTGCGACGGGCGGCCCGTGGAATTGGGCGCCCGCGCCTTCGACTTGCTGCTCGTGCTGGTCGAGCAGCATGGGCGACTGGTCACCAAAGCGACGCTGCTCGATCGAGTGTGGCCCCGTCTGGTGGTCGATGAGAACAACCTGCCGGCCCAAGTCGCGAGTCTGCGGCGCATCTTGGGCGCGGGCGCCATCGCCTCGAGCTTCCG
>Ga0209611_10008803_pt1 | contig 15560 bp, 9 predicted proteins | sample S1TSphgellanicum_3_FD_187693 | JGI IMG/M metagenome (GOLD analysis project Ga0209611, IMG submission 187693) | Host-associated microbial communities from peat moss isolated from Minnesota, USA - S1T2_Fc - Sphagnum magellanicum MG (SPAdes) (version 2) | ecosystem: Host-associated > Plants > Peat...
TATACATATGTTTTTAAAAGGTTTAAATTATAAGCACATGAACTTGGATATGGAAAAAAATGTTAACTTCAACATGATTTAAATGTTTTTATGTGAAAATACATTGGATTTGGATTTCAAAAATGGACTTTAAACTGTCATTTTTGGTCCACCTTAATGTGCTTTTGCCCCCTCGTTCAGTTAATATGGTTTGAAAGGACAAAAATGGATTAAGGATGGGTTGAAATGGTAATGTAAAGTTGGCACTTACATTGTCACATGTTGTGCTAAATGGTTGTTGACCAAACATTTGAAGGAGGTGCATGGTTTAGTGGTAAATAAGGTCAAATTTGGGAGGCTTTCAATTTCTAAAGGATGTTTTCAACATCAAGACCATGTTAAAATGGATTTTTGCATCTTGGGAAATGCCATGGTCGTGTAGAAGCAAAATGATTAAAAGGTTGTTGGTTGTGCTTGTATTAAAGCCCAAGGCAAATGGGATGAACTAGTAATGGTTGCACAACGATGTTCACCATCACCAAAACCAACTTTGGTCAAATTAGCTTCAAAGCAACTATTGTAGATGTCAAATCTTTATGCTTGGGGCATGGGAAATATGCTTTGAATTATAGCATCATGGAAAGGAAGGATGAAAATTTACAAAAGATGATCTAATCGACACATTTTGCATATGCATGATGATTGAAAATGGCATAGGATGATAAAAATTGAGATCAAAAGTTCATTAAGGCAATTAACACAAAAGTGTTAACTATATTAAATTTCCAGGTAAGAAAAAATATAATCAATATTTATTGTTTTTTTATAAACTTGTTTCATCAAAGGTGTTTTAGGGTTTAATTTGGTGGTTTTTGGGTGTTTATAGGGTTTAAGGCGCAATAAAGGAGAAGTTTGTTACAATTGCAGTTCATGTAAAGATACAATGCTACCATCTATACATTACTCATCACGTTGTAAGGGTTACAAAGGCGACAACTACTTATCAAGCTAAACACAACATAGTAGATAATAATATGGTTTAGGGTTTTTACTTTATATAGTACGTTAGGTTTTTTTAACCCCTTTACTTTTTGGACTACACATTTTTTGAACTTTGGTCCTTTGATATATTATAGAGAACCTTCTTTTTTCATTGGGTTCTTTTGCATTTTTTGATCCACTCATTTTTGTACATCTTTTATTAATATAATATTTTCTTTTAATCACACTTTTTTAATGGGCATATGGTTAATCATATATGTTTTCTTTTTTGTTATCTTCTTAGTGCTTTAAATGTAAAAATCAAAACTTAAATAGTCCCATATGCACACTTTATAATTAACTTGTTTGAGGTTTACAAAAATCAATAATGCACATTGTGTAATGCTTATATTTCATGTATTAGAAATCACCTCACCTAAAGATTTTTAAAGAAATACCCACATTCCAATTAACTTATTAGCATTTTCATGAAGCCAAACATGTAATACTTACATCTTTTTTATTCTAACTTTCATAAGGCCATTTTAAATTTGCAATACATGTGTATAGGTTTCCTAAATAATTGTTGGATTTTTTCTACATCCATTGCAACACTTGCATCACAACACATTTATTTACATTTTGTTTAAGGTTCAAATTACAATTCTTGCATATAGGTCTCCTAATAGTTGGGATTTTTTATCCTTTGTAATATTCGCATGTTGGTTTTGAAATAATGTTAGTTTCCTTCAACACTATAATACCCACAATGCATTATGGGCAAAAAAATCTTTAATGTTTAATACCTTTAGATAATTATTTTAGATAATTGATGAATGATTAAAAAATTATTGTTTTAGATTATTAAAGAATGATTAAATATTCTTTTAAAATAATTAATGAAATGATTAAAAATTTGTTTTAGATTATTAATGAATGATTAGATAATTGATTTAGATAATTAATGCATGATTAAATAATTTTCTAGATATTTCATTAATGATGTTTTTAAAAAAACATAATTGATGAATGATGAATAAATAATTATTTTAGATAATTAATGAATTTTCAAATAATATTTCACATAATTAAAAAATTATCAAAAAATATTTTAAGTGATTAAAGAATGATAAGATAATTATTAAGGATAAATTATGATAATTAATCATTTACATTATCTAATCAGTATTTATCCATATACATTGACATAATAATATAAAAACATCAACAAATAATGTCATATAATTAAGGAATTATTAAAGAATTATTTCACATAATGTAAATGATTGATTATCATATTTAAATAATCATTTATTTCTTAATATTAATTAACTGATTATTTGGTTGAACTTTAATTATTCTGATAATTAAAATCTAGATTTAAAAATAAAATTTATAATTTGATATTTAATTTATTATCTTAATTAAAAATTTTAATGTTGACAAATTATTCAAATCATTATTTAGATAATTATTCATGATAATTAATTGCTATAAAATTAATTCAAGATAATAATTAACTCATATATATAAAGAGACATATATTGAATACCCAAACCACTTATTAGTTGTTTTGAAATGACCTTACATGTGAATATTACTTTTAAGGTTGGATCTTCACGTAAGGTTACCAAAATCACCTATGGATTATTTCAAAATTAGTTTGAATATGGGTATTGCATTTAGGGCTAAGTATTCATATAATTTTACAATACCCACACAAGTACTTACTTTCACCAATTAGACATTTGGCCTTCATTTTTTAAATAATGAAATAAAAGTTGTAAGGAAACAAAAAAGAAGGTATGTCTATTACCATTTGGTAATCTCTCCAAGTTGAGTTTTTTTATCTTTCTTTTAAAAAATATATAAAATGACATTGCATTGTTTTAAATATGCTTAAGCCCCCAAAATGCATCTTAGATTTATTTTAATTACTATAGACTTGTAAAAAAATGTTAATTAATTTATATGTCCCAAACTTTAAACTTAAACCATAATCCAATAATATATATTTATAATAATTATATACAAAATGAATTATAATGTCCATTTCATAAATAAATTAAGTAAAAAAAACTAATAAATTATGCATTAAATAGATCAAAATGGCTCCAATTTTATGACACTATTTTCACTATAAATTATTTGCAATACTCACACATGGGGATCTATATTCATCAATGGATGTCCATGAACTAGGGATAATCCTAGTAAATTGATAAGTTAGTCGGGGATGGGGCTAGAAGTAAGTAGGTTGTCAAATAGGTAGCCAACCCTACAAAACATTTGTAGGAAGGTAGGAAGGTAAGTAAGGAGGTTAATGTGGAAGCAAGGTAAACAAGTAAGTGGGGGGTAGGTGAATAGGTTGTTAAGTAAATATTTGGCCATGTAAAAAACATATGTAGGTAGGTAGGTAGGAAGGCAGGTGCATAGGTTGCCACAACTAGCGGCATAAGACATAAACAATTATGTGTTTCAGAGGTTGATTTATGATGTTTCATTGAGATGTTAATATGCCAAATGGTATTTAGTTTTAGATATAAAGGGATTAAAAATTTGTCGTTTAGGAAACGGTCAATAGTTATTATTGGAACATGGGTGATGAATTGATCAAATACATATTTTTTAAACATGTTTATGATTCACAATTTTTTTTTTACCTATCCATTAATATAAATCTTTACATAACAATTGACATACATGTTTGTTTATTAACCACACATAGATGTAATAAAATTTATCAATGTGTTTAATAATGTAAAAAATGTGACATTGTTTATTCTATGGATGAAATCCATAATATTAAGTAAGATATTGAGACCATGATGATCGACAAGGAGTGCACATTTAATTATGTGAATTATATAAAATTTGAATTTGAATTTCATGAAATGAAAATCTTATTCCTAACATTAGACCTAAAAATGTTAAAACCTAATTGAAAACTTGCAATAGTTTCTAATTTTGAATCCTAAATTCAAACTTTGAAATGCTAATAATTTCACATGATGTGTCACCCGTCCAATTGTGAAATTTTTATAGAAAAAAAATCACATCATCCAACGCATCATTCATCCGACTAAGAAAAAAAAGGATAATCATTTAATAATAAGATGAATGATGCATCCTATGAACTATGATTAACTATGAACGTTTTGGATCTTCAAATAAATATAAAGATTTGTGATTGTTAAAGTTTTTTTAGTTGAATTTATTTGAATTTAACATATAATTTTCCAACTTTGGAGAAGTTAAAATTTTAAATAATGAATGAATGATTAGAAAATTATTTTAAATAATTAATGGAGTATAAAATATTATTTCAGATAATTAATGAACTATCAACAAATTATGTCATATAATTAGGGAATTAATAGAAAATTATTTCAGATAATGTAAATGATTAATCATCAAAAATTACATAATCATTTATTTATTTACTATAATTAACTAATCATTTGGTTTAACCTTATTTATTTGGATCTAAAAATTAGATTGATTAATTTGATATTTGATTGATTAACTTAATTATATTTTTAGTTTTAATAAGTTATTGAAATCATTATTTAAGATAATTATTCCACATTATTGATTGCAAGTTCAACTTTTCCATGAAAAATTCTTGCATGAAAATAGGCTTGATCACAATTATCATTGTATTATTTGTTCCACAAACAATACAACATCTTTTTAATTTCAATGAAACAAAGTAAAAATCATGGAACTCCTAATCAACAACCCAACTTCTATCTATACATACCTTTGTTAACATATTATTATGAAATTAGTTCATTATTTTGAAGTGACGAATCCAACCACTCTATTAGGAGGCAAGTGTGCCCTTTTAGACCATTGCTTTATTCTTAGAATCTTCTTGGTATCTTTTTAATGCATATGTAGTTTTCTTAATACTATTATGTTAAGGTGTATATTAAAAAAATTCAAAAATATGTCATTAAAAAATATTTTCAAATTGTGCTTTTAATGTCAAAACTGCTTTAAGCTGCTTTTATGCAACTTTTCAGTAGTGATTATAAGAGGTTAAAAGTCCTCATATGTATTTTTCATTCATTAAATTGATTCCGAATTTTTATGACATGAACATAATGTATTCACAATAACATTGTATTAAAAAAAAAAATTATTTTTACAATCCAAAATTCAAAAAATTAAGTAGTGGGTATGACTGTTTTTGGTACATGTTAATATGACTATATTTTCGACCCGACATGAGGGTATTGCATTTACGGTAAGATTTTCATTTTAAAAAGACCTAAACCCCACATGGGTTATTTTGGAGTGACCTTGAATGCGAGTATTGCATATAGGGTTGGGTTTTCACTTAAGGTTACCCAAACCCCCTATGGGTTATTTCTAAATGACCTTGCATGTGGGTATTGTGTTTAGGGCTAGGTCTTCACTTAATGTATCCAAACCACTTAAATAGGTTATTTTTAAGTGACTTGCATGTGGGTATTATGTTTAGGGCCAGGTCTTCACTTAATGTATCCAAACCACCTAGATGGGTTATTTTGAAGCAACTTTGCATGTGGGTATTGCATTTAAGGTTGATTTTTCATTTAAATTTGTAATACTTGCATTTGTATTTACTTCTACCAACTAAAATTTTGGGGTTTAGTTGCAATATTTGCATTCATATGTACCTTTACTAATTAGAATTTTGGGGCCTAGTTGTAATACCCACATTTGTATTTACTTTTACCAATTAGAATTTTGGGGCTTAATTGCAATACTTGCATTTAACATTAATATTATCACTATCCTTGTGTTTTTGCATTTCAATTGTTTTTTTAATTTATTACTTGAAAAAATAATAACCTTTGTGGAATATTAAATTTAATGTGTGTGTTGAATACATGATGTTCAATGAATTTGGGCTATGGTTTCCTCCAAACAAAATTGATCTTAAGATAAATTTCTTAGTACCAATGACAACAATCTTTATAAATAATTGAGACATCTATTCATGACATTGTTTAGTACGTACATTTGTGTGATTGAACATTGTTTCATGCCAATCTTTGAGTCGTTTGACATTTTTTCATAATCCATCTTCTACGCGGTGTAACACCAATCCTAGGTGTAAAATTGCATTCGCTTTTGTGAGGTTTATGTTATGAATATTGCATGTCAATACTTTCATGTGTAAGGTGGCATGTTCACAAAGTGTCACATCATTTTCTTTACATTCATTTGTGATTTTTTACATTATAGTGACCAATTGTGCAAAAACCCTTTCCATTAAGGTTGATGAATTTATTATCTCACTAAACCCTACAATGCCACCCATAAGGAAATGACCTTGCTCCATGGTTGTGAGTCCATCAAATTCCATGATCCCGTCATCACCTTCAAGATTTTCATCCTTGTCATCATCATTGGACTTCATATCATCTATAATATGTTGTGGGTCTGCAAACATAAAACCCAACCCTTCATGATGTGATCCATACCATGTTCCATAATAATGAATGATATCCTGTTGACTAACATTTGTGCATGCAAAAATCACCACAATTTGGTGTTTACACATGTTCCCTTGTAACGCCCATTCACATGTGCAACAAGATATTTCAATGAATGGGAATTTTACTACATAAATGATGTTGGGAAGTTGTTGGCTTCGTATGCCCCAAGCTCCATCATTCTCAAGGGTTAGTTGGTACACATGGGTGAATGGAATAAGGGCTACCTTTTCCACACTTCATGTAACAATGGCCTCCACAATGTTGTTTTTTATGAAAATATTTTTTCTTCATTTCCAATTTGTGCATGTAGTGGCGTGCAATGGTTGTTATTAATTACCACACCAACCAATCAATCTTATGCACTTTAAGGCCTTTTGTGTCAAGAGAAAACCAAATGTTTCAAAACACCATGATATCATTCAATGTTCGCTTTGGTGTCTTGGTTAAAATGGGGCATTCGTTGAACACCCACCATCCATAATTTTGCAAACATAAACACAATGCACAAGGGTGAATAACACAATTATAAAAGAATCTTGAATATTAAACCATGACAAACGTTATCACTTATCAAATTGATGGTAATAAGTTTAAAAGTAATTTATCCATGCATCATTAGCCCATTGTTTGTGAAGGTTTTTTCATAGTAACCTTCCCATGTTTTTTGAGGTCATCAATTGTTTCTCCATGATTGATGGACATGTACATCACATCATGAAGGTCTTAGAAGATTACACCCCACACCTCCACATCTTTGATTTTTTCGATATCATGTAAATGACATGCTTTGAAAACATGCCAACAACAAAGGAAGATAGGAACCTTGTCCATACCCCATATAACCCTAATAGGGATACATATGCAATAAAATCACCATGAGTGAATGGGTTTAGTACAACATAAAATGCATTTGAAATAATTAATTTTTTAAAAAAAGTAATAATTTTTTTTATGAAATACACTAAAAAAATCTAAAAAAATAAATATAAAGTAAATATTAGGTATAGAACTAACCATAATGCTTTTAATTCTTATGGTGCATCGTCAATGAAAAAACATGATGGTTTCCAATGTGGCATGTGTGATAACATTTTATTTTTTAATAGTTTCAACCATTCGATCAAATCCTCAACTATTTGCCTACTTGTAATGACCCACACTAAAGAAACACCCATGTGATGATTGAGAATGACATTAGGCATTTTTGTTTAATAGATTGAATGTGAGTTGAATCTTCCTGATGGTCCTTTGGTCCATACTCGCATTAATACCTACACCAAAAAGCACTCAAGACGTAAATGATTACATGTTTGGTATATGAGTTAAAGAAATTAAAAAGGTTAATGCCATGTAAATGTTTACCACATATGCCTGAGGTGATTTTTGATAGTTGGTTGCTTGACATCCGTTTGGCTTGGAAAGTCTTTGTAAACATTCCATTCCATGGGGGTCCCGATATCCCTTTGTTAACCTTCCAAGAATTCTAGGATGTAAGCATATAAAACATAATCAAATTGAATGTTCACTTTATTTTGCCCTCCATGGTGTATTTCGGATGTCCACACTAAGTCATTGTTTGAGAAAGGGGATTTGGTGGGGTTTTGGACATGAATGGAATGGGACTTTAAAACCCTTCCCATGATTGAAAGGAAGTGGGACAAATTCCTGCACTAAGATAATTCATAATTCTAATCACATTCATCATTGAACAAAAACCCAAAATGCAATACTTACATGGCTTTTTGAAAATTGATGCTATGATTTGGAATTCCCATTGTAATACCCACATGATGATATAAAATACCTACTATTCCAATGTACATCACATATAATACTCGCATTATGAACCCATATACTAAAACAAACTTCGGCAATACCCGCATTGAATTATTAAACCCTCCATCATTGAAGATGTTCACATAAGCAATATTGCATTGTACTTTAAACCCACAATATCTAAAAGCCCTATGTAGTAATACCCACATAATGATCATCAATGCATACTATTTGAAGGGTGCAAAATGCAATACATGTTAATTGTGGGGAGTAAATGCATTATTCGTATTTGGGTATGAAAAAATCAAATTACAAAGAGATATTGAATATGAAATACTCGACTAAAGGTATAGAACCTTTATCTATGGTTGTATACTTAATGAAACTTGACACCCATTTTATATCCAATAGCTAGGAAATGAAAAGAGGTTGAATTGTGAAAATATAAACATAAAACAAAAGAAGTAATAAGAGACAAATGCATACCATTAGGAATAAAAGATGACAACGCTCCACCAAAATTTGTAGTCCAAGTTGAAAACACAAGCCTAAAAGATCATAATTCGTACAAAAGTGGATTAGAAAATATTAAACTTTATGGAACATATGGAGACAAAGGAAATTCATAATTATGTTATAGATATAAACAATTGATAAGATAAAAAATCAATACAATGAGTAAAGTTTAAAGAATAAACCTTAAGCCCTAAAATATATCAACAAATTTTTAAACCCTAATTCATAAGGACTAACCCTAAAAATCCAAATGATATTGTGCCATAAGCCTTATTAAAACCCTAACTATACAAACCGTATCCAAAAATAATCTTAGTAAAATATGCCCTAAACCCAAAAAATAATACAAATTATGCAAATTATATAATGCAAAAATAAATAAATAAATATAGAAAAAAATTTAGAATTTAAAAAAAAAATTAAAACTAAAAAATATTTACTAACCCCAAAAAATTAAACTTAATCCTCAAAAACAATCAAATTAAATTTTGTAAAAAACCAAAAGAAAAAACATGTCTCTTACCTTCATGTGATTTCTCCAAACTGATTTTTTCCACTCTCTTTGAAGAAGATACATAATGAAATTGTATTGCCTCACATACATCTAAATTCAAAAAATTTCCCCCCAAATTTAGCCTAATTTAGGTTAATTACTATCGATTGGGTGGAAAATTTGGTAACTAATTTATGTCTCACAAACCTTAAACCTAAACCATAATCCAATAGTACATATTTATAATAATTACATGAAAAGATATATTGTAATATCCATCCCATTAATAAAATGGGTAAAAAAAATTTACTAAAATATGTATTAACTAAACCAAAATGGCTGTAATTATGACATTATTTCCATTACAAATTGTTTGTAATACTTACATATGGGGTCCTAGGTTCATCATCTATGAACTAAGGCGAACCTTAATAAATCAATAGGTAGGATGGGGGAGGTGGGTGGGAAAAGTGAGTAGGTAGTTAATTAGGTATTTAGCTATGTAGAAATCATAGGTAGGTAGGTAAACATAGTAGTAGGTAGGAAGGTGGGTGCATAGGTAGGTAGTTGGGTAGGTGGGTAGGTTAGTAAGAAAAAGGAGGTTCAAGGAGCAAGATAAATAGGTTATTAGGGTAGGTAGGCATGTAGGTAAGCAAGTTAGTAGGTAGGAAGGAGGTTATGTTAACAAGGTAGCTAGGTAGATAAGCAAATTAATATGTAGGAAAGAAGCTACCTTATCAAGGTGACTAGGTTTATAAGGTACTTATGTCAATAAGGTGGTTGTGTGTATAGAGTTGCTAGTTAATAAAATAACTAGGTTAATAGGGTAGGTAGTTAGTACAGTGGCTAGGTCAATAGGGAAGTTAAGTCAGTAGGGTATGTAGTTAATAGGATAATTAGGTTAATAGGTAGGTAGTTAGTATAGTAGCTAGGTCAATAGGATAACTAGTTATTAGGTAGCTATGTCAATACTGGATGGATTGTGATGGATTCCATCTGGCGCCAAATGAAGAAACACAACCCATCCAGTGGACAGATCAGGGAACTGGTGCACAGGTGGCTGCTGGTTCACTCCAGCCTTACCAGTCAAGTTGGCTTCAATTTGATTAGCAATATTTTCTCTCCAAGCATCTGCCATGGTTTCTAATGATCAACCAAGGACTAGCACAATTTCTGTCAAGCCTTGGTTGATCATTAGGTGGTCATGATCAACCAATTGGACTTGTCAAGCAGTCAAGCCTGCTATAGCGCCTGAGTTAGCTCAGGAGTCAGCATGCTCTAACTAACCACAACTTTGAACTTGCTTGGGGCTAGTAGGGGGTACTAGGAGGGGCTCATAGGGGGTAACCACAGTACACGTTGTCCAACAGAACTGTCAAATGTTGAATCTAATTTTGGGGGAGGGTAAAATAATCTTGCCAATTTATAGTTGGAAAAAGATCCTGCATTCTTCAATCAAGAATTTCCATCCAACCCAAGTTCAGGCAGGAGCTGTGTTTAGAGCAGCCCTGTGTCTTTTTGGACACTTGACAAATTGCCAAAGACAGAACAAATTATAAACTAAGTGATGGCTTATTGCTGTATCATTCATTCATTGCCCACACACTTTCAACAATCTGAGGGTAAATGGAGTTGGCAATTCTTTTTCTATCCAGTTAACCATCCTTTGGTAGAAGGTTCATGCAAATGGGTTCAGTAGTGTCTCCTAAATTTCTTCCCTATATTTCTCGCCTTTGTCACCTTAGACCTCCACAGGGTCATTCTCATTTGTATTTTCTGGTATGTTTGGATGGTATTATTTTGCTACCTAATTATAAATGGTATAAATGTTATTAATTATGTTTGCTTATTTATAATCATGGTAGATTTAGCAATTGATAAACTTCTAAACTTATTCATAAATGAAATAAATATTTTTATTATTTAATTATATTTTTAAATTTCTTGTTTATTTTATATAGATTTTCAAGTTTGGGTTGGGGGGGGGGAGGAGCTTTAATTTGTTTTCTAAACGCTTATACAATTTACCTCCAAAATAATAAACAAATGCCTTATTTTGAACCACCTATGACTGATGTTCAGCACAAAATAATTTGCAAGAAGTCTAACTGAAAAAATTATAATATAATATAATATAATATAATAATATATGTATTGATATTTGTCAAAATTGTGGAAATTTTGAAAACCACTGGGTTACTATTGCAAATGCACAACACAAGATTTATTTTGCAAGTGTTGAAATTATGGAGAAGTAAAATTGGAAATGCAGAACCTCATTTTCTAAAATAAATAAATATTAGAGAAAGAAGTTCCAAAACATCGATCATAGGTGTGGGTAGTCTTCTCCATAGGAGCAAAACCAACAAATCCTGAGCAAAAGCGAGAGAGAGAGAGAGAGAGTTGCAAGCCTAAGACCAAAGAAAATAGTGACCTCAAAGATTGGATACTAAAATAAAAAGTATGTCATTTGGAGGGAAAAAAGAAAGTAGCAACAAATGAAACATGAGATCTTTTAGTGTCTCAGATTGAATGTCAGTTTTTAGTTTTCCAGCTACAAGTGATGATGTGCTCCTGCAAAATTGCTATGGTACAAGGTTGGTGGGGAGGGTGGGGGGCATGGGGGGGACCAGGAGGAGTTCACCTTCTTCTGTACACACTACATCTGGCTCCTAAGTATCCTAATCTCATGCTCAGGAAAAGGGTGGATTACATTAGACAAAACTTTGACTCTGATGCTATTAAGTTAGCTTTTTAAGCACCAAGTATGCTCCTCCTTCCCCTCTCTGAATGGAACGTGTTCAGCACTTAATCTCAGTTTAGGACTCATAGAACTTGGATTAGCACCAAATGCTTCAAGATCCCTCTTTTTTGGGGGAATCAAGACTATGATTCTACTAGCTCAAGGGCAACACTTTCCTGTTTCAGACAATCAATCCCGTGTCTAAAAATGAGCTCTAGTTTTCAAGATTTAGTTCATGGGTGTGTGTAATTGGGGAGGTTGTGTAGTTGGGGCATTAGGCTGGAAAGATGGAGCCTGCCGCATCTGAGGCTTTCTCAGGAGCTGCTGCTGCTGCTGAGGGACAGGCTGAACTCTGGCATGGGATTCAAGCTCAGCTGCAAAGAAGAGTTGACTGATGTCGTCTGCAATATTTTTGGCGTCAAAGGCAGCTCCCAAAATTCCTTTCCTCCCCAGACCAGCAATGTACAGCCCAGTTTCCCCTTTCCATGCTTTCGGTGATGGATTCCTTGGGAACCCTTCCTCAGAGAAAAAGTTGCAGTTATCCTGCCCCGTTGCAACAACAAGGATGGAGCAACTGCAACTATCAGTTGCAGGTTTTGTTTTTAATCCTTCAATTGTTTCAGCAAAATGAGAAAAGATTGTGGAGTTGACACACTGCATGTAGGCCTTAAAGAAGAGGAAGCAAAACACCAGGAGGAAAAAACATATATGCAGCTTACATTGAGCCATTGGGGCACATTGCTTCTGTAGCCTGTAGCCAAGATGATTGCGTCAAACTGTTGGACTTGGCCATCAGCAAATTGAGCTCCATTTGATGTCAGGTGATCAATAGCTGGTACAACCTGCAAAACAGAGAAATCACAGAAGCTTGAGCAATTCGCAAGAGATTCTTGGATACATTCAGGATAAAAGGAGCCAATGACACACCCTGAAATAATCTTGATAGATTGACATGACAACACAAGATTGATAAATTAGCGCTTATATAAATTTATCAAACATTCACTCACAAGTCTTGGAATTAAAACATGATTTGAGAAACATATAAACTTAAGCAATGATTTTCAGCCATAGTGGCTCCTCTTACTATGAATGTACCCTCAGACCAAAAGATATGTATAATACCCATGACCCCTAGTAGGGCATTACAAGCTTTTAAGGAATTTATGATGATGGATCTTGGTGAGAAACCAGGATGGTAGCAAACTAGTCTAGTAGTAGTACCTTGATGTCTCCATTTTTGATCTTGGCAAAAGTGCCGACATCGAGAACAGGAGTCTTGCCCAACTTGGTCTTGATAGTCATGGGGCCCTCAGCTGGTCTGTGGAGGCCATAGCTATTGGTGTCACCCATCAAAGCCCAAGCGTACCACACCAGGAAGAAGTCTGTGAACCAGAGAGGAAAAGTCTTGAGTAGCTTCATGGCTACAGCGAAAGTGGACTTCCCAAAGACTTCTCGTGGTAAAATGTGCACCTGTGCGCCATTGGAAAAAAAGGGTTCGCATCAAGACGACAAAGTTCCCAAAAAAAAGAGAAAAGAAAAACGCAGAAGATCGGCAGCGGTAAAGAGGGAAGTCTTAGCCAATCTTGAACTAAAATCAAAGTGCACTAGAGTGGCTGCAGCTGGATATCATGCACAAATATTGCTGTCCTCAGAAAACAAAAGAAACTCATGAGAAAAGCTCATGAAGCAGCTCATAGCAAAGTCTGACAAAGAAAACAAAGTAAGGAATTGGAGGAGAAAACCATGATACATACCGGGCCGCGGACAACGAGAGATGGTCTAACATTGAAGTTGGTAAGATCAAGCGCAATCTCCATGCCAGAATTTCCAGCACCCACGACGAGAACACGGAGACCCTGGTAATCCGCGCCACTCTTGTATCGGCTAGAATGCAGCACGCGTCCCTTGAAGTCTCCGGCTCCTGGGATTACGGGGCACACGGCCTCCGCATTCTCACCGGAAGCTACCACCAGCCATCGCGCGCGGAATTCCGACACCACGGCGCCGGCAGCAGCAGCAGCAGCTAGCCCCGCGCCGGCCGCCGACGACGTGTTGCAGCTGCGCGTGGTGATTTTCCAGCATGCAGCCGCAAGGTCGAAGGCGGCAGAGGTCACTTGCTGGTTGAAACGGAAGTCGAGCTTGAAATGCGCCGCGTAATTGTCCAAGTACTGGATGAATTGCCGTCTATTGGGGTACGTGGGGAAATCCGCGGGGAAGGGGAGATGGGGGAGCTCACAAAACTCCTTGGGGATGTGCAGATGCAAACGGTCGTAGGTATTGTGCTTCCACAACGAGGCAATGCCGTCGGATTTCTCTAGAATCAGGCACGGTACGCCCTTGAGCTGCAGGCAAGCGGCGGTAGCCATGCCTGAAGGCCCGGCACCCACGACGATGGCCCCGTTCCAGAACGTCACCACCGGCGCTGCTGCAGCAGCAACAGCAGCAGCAGCCGCCACGGTCACCGCGCTTCTACAACACAACCTCCTGTTGCTATCGTCATTCGCGGCTTTCCCCATGTACTCCTGCTCGCTATACAATGCCTCTGCTGCTGCTTCTGCTGCTGCGTAAGTCGAATGAGACTCGTAAGGCATAATTTTTCGTGCTCGGATTCTTCCTAGATAGATTATATGATCTCTAGCTAATCCCTTGAGCTGCTTGCTTCTCCCTAGACACGCACTTTTGGCTGTGAAAAACTTCGTTCAAGATTCTCAATACAACCTTGTACACTGAGCTGGGGCTGCTAAAACAAGTACCTCTAAGTCCGGATTCACATGATCTAGGACTTCTTGTTGTTGTTTTTCTTCTTACGTCTCAAAGCAATAAGAGAGTGCTCAGCAGCAAGAGGAGGAGGAGGAGGAGGAGAACAAGGACTTGGAACTGAGCTCAAAGTGCAGTACTCATGTGCCAAGAGATTTGAATGTTGCTACAAATTTAGATGAGAGCAAATTTCACAACAAAACCAAGAAGAAGAAGAAGAAGTTGTAACAACGAGAACAAGCTGGAGAGGCAGAGCAGACACCTATATACCCACAGAGCAAACAACAAACAAATTTAACAGTAAAAAGTGAAGAAAAGTTGTGAAGATGAGTTGCAGACTAGATGGCTCAGAATGCCAAGTTTTATGGATTATGCTCATGGCCACACAAGTAGATTATTAAGAGCCAAAAATAAAATCAAATAATAATAATAATAGTAATAGTAATAATAATAATAACAATAATAATAAAATGTGGTTATTTAATAATTTGTTTGTTTGTTTTTTTGTTTGTTAAATTATTAAATTTCAAAACCCCTCTTGCCAAACCACCTGTACACTATTGCTCTTATTTTCATGTTACTAAACATTTTATCCTTGGATTTTAAGAAATATGGTCTTTCACATGTACATCATGGGTGTATGTAGAAATCAATCATATATAGTTCTTTTTTAATATTTTTTTATTGTTTCCCTTTTTACTACAAAATGCAATGTTACTTCTTTTTTTTTCTTTTTTTTTTCTTTTTCTTTTTTCTTCCTGAAAAAAGAATGTCACCCATATCAAGGGATGTGAGTGAGAAGCAATCGATCACCCACTTA
>Ga0209611_10008806_pt1 | contig 15554 bp, 12 predicted proteins | sample S1TSphgellanicum_3_FD_187693 | JGI IMG/M metagenome (GOLD analysis project Ga0209611, IMG submission 187693) | Host-associated microbial communities from peat moss isolated from Minnesota, USA - S1T2_Fc - Sphagnum magellanicum MG (SPAdes) (version 2) | ecosystem: Host-associated > Plants > Peat...
GACGGCGCGGTGGTCGTGTTCGACGGCGTGGCCGGAGTCGAGCCACAGTCCGAGACCAACTGGCGCCTCGCGGACAACTACGGGGTTCCGCGGATCTGCTATGTCAACAAGATGGACCGCAGCGGCGCAAACTTCTTGCGCTGCGTCGACATGATCAAGAAGCGGCTCGGCGCGCGTCCGCTGCCGATCCAGATTCCAATCGGCTCGGAGGACAATTTCAAGGGCATGGTCGACCTCGTCGAGATGAAGGCGCTGGTCTGGGAATCCGACGACAAGGACGCCGAGTGGCAGGTGCTCGACGTGACGCCCGATCTCGCCGACAAGCTCGGCATCACGGTACCGAGCGATCGCGCCCTGCTCGCCGACGTGCCGAAGTACCGAACGGAGCTCGTCGACACCTGTCTCGAGCAGGACGACGCCGCAATGGAAGCCTATTTGAACGAGGGCACCGTGCCGTCTCCCGATTTGCTGCGTCGCGCTCTGCGCAAGGGAACGCTGAATTCGGCATTCACGCCGGTGCTCTGCGGCTCGTCCTACAAAAATAAGGGCGTGCAGCAAGTGCTCGACGCGGTCGTGGATCTGCTGCCGGCGCCGACCGACGTCGCCTCGATCAAGACCGTCGACGCCGACGGTGAGCCGATCGGCGAGCGCCTTTGCTCCGACGACGAGCCCTTCTCCGCGCTCGCCTTCAAGGTCATCAACGACGCCTATGGGGCGCTCACATTCATCCGCGTCTACTCCGGCGTGCTCACCAAGGGGGCTTCCGTACAGAACTCCACGCGCGGCAAGCGCGAGAAGATCGGACGCATGGTCGAGATGTTCGCCAAAGAGGCAAACCCGGTGGAGGAGGCGCGCGCGGGCGACATCATCGCGCTCGTTTCGTTGACGGACACGGAGACCGGCGACACGCTCTGCGACGCGGCCAACCCGGTCGTGCTCGAGCGCATGCGCTTCCCGGATCCCGTCATCAGCGTCTCGGTCAAGTCGAAGAACAAGGCCGAACAGGAGAAGTTCGGCAGCGCGCTCGGCAAGATGGTGCGCGCCGATCCATCGCTGCACCTCGAGACCGACCGCGAAACGGGCCAGACGATCCTGCGCGGCATGGGCGAGCTGCATCTCGAAGTGACGCTCGACCGCATGCGCACGGAATTCGGCGTCGAGGGCATCATGGGTGAGCCCCAGGTCGCTTATCGGGAAACCTTCACGAAGAAGCTCACGGAACAATACATCCACAAGAAGCAGACCGGCGGTTCCGGCCAGTTCGCCGAAGTATGGATCGTGTTCGAGCCGCTCGAACGCAGCGCCGGCTTCGAGTTCGTGGATGAGACCGTCGGCGGCTCCGTGCCGCGCGAGTTCGTGCCCTCGGTCGAGAAGGGTCTCAAGATCCAGAAAGAGGACGGGGTGCTCGCGCATTATCCGACCGTGGACTTTCGCGCGACCCTGATCGACGGAAGCTATCACGACGTCGACTCGAACGCGCTGACCTTCGAGATCGCGGCGAAGGCCTGCTTTCGCGAAGCCATCCGCAAGGCCGGTCCGATCCTGCTCGAGCCGGTCATGAAGGTCGAGACGGTCACGCCCGGGGACTACCTCGGCGACGTGATCGGTGACATCAATCGGCGGCGCGGTTCCATCCTCGACCAGCTGGAGCGCGGCACCAACATCGCGGTGGTCGCGCACGTGCCTCTCTCGGAGATGTTCGGCTACATCGGGCATTTGCGCGGAATGACGAGCGGCCGCGCCTCGTACACGATGGAGTTCTCGCACTACGAGCCGGTGCCGCGCAACGTCGCGGAGGAAGTGATCGCCGAGAAGAGCAAGGCGGCCGCGTCGGCCTGACGGCGCCGCCTGCAATGCCCGGGGACTTCCAATCCCCGGGCCCTTCCAACCCCTGCGCCTTCAAACCCGGAGCTTTCATCGCCCCGGGCTTTCATCGCCCCGGGGCCTTCATCGCCCCGGGGCCTTCATCGCCCCGGGGCTTTCGAGCCCAAGCTAGCTATCGCGACCGATCGGGTTCCCGCTTCTCAGGCTGCGACTTCGGTCTTTGCGCCTGAGGCTTTGCGGCCGGCTTGGGCTGAACGGGTCTGCCCGCGCTCGCCGGCGCGGCGTTGGGCCGGTTGGCAGGCGGCTGCGCCTGAGTCGCCGCCGGTGGACGCGCCGCGTTCTGCTGCTGCGGATGGAATCCCGATGCCTCGGGCGGCGCGGTGTGGGACACCGCCGGCGCCGGTGCCGCCCGGGCAGCGATGGCCGCCGCCGCCGCAGGCCCGCCTGAGCCGCGCGCACCGACGACGCCGGGCCCTGAGAACGCTGCCGGCCGCGGGGTTGCCGCGATCGGCGGATTGCCGCCGTTCGCGCGCGCCGCGAGCGCGGGATTCTGCAGAGCCTGCTGCCGATGCTGGATCTGCGCCGGGGTTGGCGCAACATGCGGCTGCTGCATGGCCGCGCGCTCCTGTGGCGTCGGCACCGCGGCCGTTCCGCCCGCACCTCCGTTGTAGCTCACTTTCGTGACCGACACGTTGTTGTTGATGACGGTCTGATTGTAGGTGTTGTGGACGACCGTGACGTTCACGTTGTTGACGGCGGTATTGTAGGCGAAGGAGCCGCCGTTCCATCGGCCGCCCACGAAGCCCACACCCACATAGCCGAATCCGTAGTTGACGCCGCCGTAGAAGCCGACCTGCGGGCCCCAGTAGCCGGCGTGAAATCCATAGACGCCGCCGGCGAAGCCCCAATACCCCGGCGTCCAAAGCACGCCCACGGTCGGCGGCTGCACCCAGGTGCCAGGCACCCAGTAATATCCGCCACCACCCCAGGCCCAATAGCCTGGCGTCCACAGGTACCCCTCCGAAGGGCACGGCGGCTGCTCGTAATCCGGCAGCGGCGGCGGCGGCTCGGTGGCGGTGACCTCGACATCCGCTGACACCTCCGGCGCTGGCGGCGGGGGCGGCGGTGGCGTGTACACCCGGGGCGGCGGGGGCGGCGGTGGCGGCGGCGGCGCATAGACGCGCTCCTGCACCGTGCAAGCGCCGAGCAACAGACTTGCGACCGCCGCGGCGAGAACCGAAATGCTGCCGATCGCCGGCGACGCCGGATCAGTCAATGATTGCGACATGAAGAGCACCTTTTGTTTCTATGGGATCAAGTGATGATTCTGTGGTTTTGAACTCGTGAGCTGCGTAGCCCGGGCATCAAGTACAACGTCACTCCCGTCGTTCCGGCTACATGGATGACGCATTTGTAACCAGCGCCCCGCCGGCTCGTGGGGCGTCTGGCCGCACGGAGCTCATTTTTTCTTCGGGGGTGCCGCCGTCAGATCGGCCCGCAGCTCCATGAGCTTCGCTTTCACGAGCGCTGCGTTTTCCGGACCCATCCGGATCAGCAACTTCTGTCCCGCGGGCCGCGCCTCGAGCGTGGGATCCGCGAATTCATAGAGCACGTTGGGCCGCACGAGCTCAACCGGTCCCGACACGTCCGGGGTCTTCAGCAATACGTCGATGACTTCGATCAAGCGGTCGTTGAAATACCCGTTGGGATATCCCAGGTCCTGATATGCGCCCTGAAACAATGGATAGAAGCGCAGGTAAACATCGACGAGCCGCTGCATGTCGAGGTCGCGCAGCGCATCGACGAACGGCCGGTAGCGCGCAAAGTTCGCAGGATCGAGCGTCGCATGCAGCTCGTCGCCGTCGGCGTGAAACGCACCGCGCGCCGGGGTCACGGGACGCTTGGCAGCGGGCAGGCGCTGACGCGGCAGGTTGTCCACCGTGGTCACGATCCGGCGGATCACGTTCTCGGGAACGACCTCATCCCTGACGTTCTCGGGCCCGGCGGCTGCGCCGAGCGCGGCGAGGATGGCTTGATCGCTGTCGTTGAGCGCAGGCAGGCCCTCCCGGGCGCCGGCCGCCGCGGCCGGAACGGGGTGCGTGATTTCAGGTTCCGCCGGCGGCGCCGGCGGGATCGCAACCTGCGGCTGATCGACCGGCAGGGGCGGCGGCGGCGCGCGGTGAGCGAGGAAGTACCAGAGGCCGCCACCCGCAGCCACGACCAACACGGCGGCCGCAACGATCGGTGTTCGGTTCGGAAAGTCGTCTTCGCTGGCACTCATCGCTCATCGACTCCTCGGGCCCACGCGACGGTGCGTATAGGGGCATTGGCTTGCATCGGCACCCACCCGGCTTCGACACCGCCAACGGGCGTTCGTTCGGAGCACCCGAGCGTCCGCCGCTGCTCATGGCAGGCGCATGAGGACCTCCCGCATCTTGTAGTCGATGACCAAGGTGTCGAACAGTCCGAGCGCATCCATGCCGATCACGATGGCGGGACTGTTCAACAGCCCCCAGTGCGTGAAAATGTCCAAGTCCGAGTAGGTGACCCCCGCATCGAGAATCTTGAGCGACCCGAAGCTGATGGGCGGGGTGTCGATGATGCGGCCATCCTGGATTTCCCTGGTGGCTCCCTCGATCTGATCGGGCGTGCCCTGCAGGGCGCCGCCCTTCTCGCCCCGTCGCCGGGCGAGCGCGTCGCGCAGCGCGAGGTTCGCAATCGTGACCTGACCGCCGGTGTCGATGATCGCCTTGGTGCGCACGTCGCCCACGGTGGCATCGATGAGGATCAGACCGTCGCGCGTGGTTCGAAAGGGAATGCTCTGAAAATCCGCGCCCGCGCGCTCGCCGCGAGAGTACGTGATGAAGATGCGGTCATTGCGAAAATCTATCCAGATGCGCTTGTCGGCAAATCCCGCCGTTCCGAGGATGCCCTGCGCTCCGCCCATGACCTCCGGCACGATCGGCATGAGCGTGGCGTCGAGCGTCAGTTCGCCGACGATCAGGGAGTCGACGTGGATCGATTGCACCGTGGCCGAGCCGGTCACCCCGCGCAGCAGGACCGCCGCTGATGGATCGGGCGGAATCCCGAGAATGTCCGCAAGTTGACTGGAGATGCCGGAGCGCGTCGCGCCGGTGTCGAGCACCAGCCGGAACGGGCCCTTGCCGTTGATAAAGACCGGCGCCCAGACCCGACCAATGCGGTCGCGGCGGGTGGGTGCGGCAAAGCGCGGCCCGCGCGCTTCGATGACCACCTCGTCGAGCGGATCGGGCACGACGGCCGGGGGATCAGGCATGCGGGCACCGATCCTCAAGGGGATCAGAGCCATGAGCACGAACGGCCGAAGCGCAGTCCTCACATGAACATGGTAGCACTCGCTGTCATCCGAGGCACTGGCTGCCACCCGTGGCACTGGCTGCCATCCGTGGCACTGGCTGCCATCCGTGGCACTGGCTGCCATCCGTGGCACTGGCTGCCGCGCCATGAAAAGTGTTACGTTCTGCAGAGGAAAAAGCCGCCGCCGAGGTGGGTATTTCGACGACATTGCGGATTGCGCTCGGCCTGCTCGGGCTTTGTGCTCTGTCCGGCTGCGGGCATGGGGGAGGGGGCTCCGGTCGCGCCGGTCAGACGGCCGAGCCGAACATGCACGAGCAGCTCAACGTGTACTCCTGGAGCGATTACATCGCGCCTGACACCGTCGCCAACTTCGAGAAGGAAACCGGTATCGAGGTGCATTACGACACCTACGATAGCAATGAGGTGCTCGAGACCAAGTTGCTGACCGGCCATACGAACTACGACGTCGTCGTTCCGACCAGCACGTTCTTCGAAAGGCTCGCACGGGCAGGCGTGTTCCTGAAGCTCGATCAATCCGCCCTGACCAATCGCGCGAACCTCGATCCGCAGATCATGCAGCGCCTGGCCGAGCACGATCCCGGCAACCTCTACGGCGTTCCCTACTTGTGGAGCACGACGGGCTTAGGCTACAACGCCGCCCAACTGCACGAGCGTCTGGGTCCGGCCACGGTCGACAGCTGGTCGACGCTGTTCGATCCGGCCAACGCGGCCAAGCTCAAGGATTGTGGGATCACGATCATCGACTCACCCTCCGATGTGTTCGGCGTGGCGCTGATTTATCTGGGGCTCGACCCGAACACCCGCTCGCCGGCCGACGCAGCGGCTGCCGCGGCCCTGCTCATGAAGATCCGGCCCTTCGTACGCAACATCGACTCACAGCCCTATATCGCCGAGCTCGCCAACGGTGGCACCTGTCTGGCGCTCGGATGGTCGGGCGACGTTCTGCAGGCCCGGGAACGTGCGCGCGAGTCGGACAACGGCATTCGCATCGATTACCTGCTGCCGCGCGAGGGCTCGCTCCTGACCCTCGACATCATGGGCATCCCGGCCGACGCCCCCCATCCGCGCAATGCCGTGAAATGGCTGAACTATTTGATGCGGCCCGAGGTCATGGCCGGAATCACCAACGCCGTCAAATACCCGAACGGCAACGCGGCCTCGCTGCAGTTCGTGCGCGAAGCGATCAGGAAGGACCCGGCGATCTATCCGGATGACCGCGAACGCGCCAAGCTCAAGGCGCTCGCCACGCAGCCGCCCGACTGGTCGCGTCTGTTGACCCGCTACTGGACGCGATTTCGCACCGGAGCATGAGCCGCCGGCCGGGGGGTTTGAACTCATGACGATCGAATTGAAGATGCTCGCAGGCGCCGTGGTGCTCGGCTTGGTCCACATCTTCCTGGCAGCGGGACTCGCCACGCAGCAGCGCGGCATGCAATGGAACGCGGGCAATCGCGACGGACCGGCGCAAGCACTCAGCGGCGCCGCCGCGCGGGCCGGCCGCGCGAGCAGCAATTTCCTGGAGACGTTCCCGTTGTTCGCTGCCGTCGTGCTGGCCGTGGTGACTGCGAAGCTCAACACCCCGCACACAGCGATCGGTGCCGAACTGTACCTGGGGGCGCGCATTGCCTATCTGCCGATTTACGTGATCGGGATCCCGTATCTGCGCACGCTGGTCTACGCTGTCTCGATCTGGGGCTTCCTGCAATTGCTCGAGGTGATGTTCTGACGACGCTGCAGGGTGTACGGCAAGAGCCGATCATCGCGAGTCACTCCTGGACGCGCCGTCGCTTGATCTTCGGCGCCCTGGGATTGCCGACACTCGCGGCCTGCACGACGCCGCTGCCCCGCTGGCGCGGATCCGGCCTGTCGCCGCCCGCGAGTGCCCTGCTCGATGAGGCCGCGGCGGCCCACGGCGCGGGCTCGTTCGCGTCGATCAATGACCTCAACCTCCGCTACTCGGGCCGCTGGCACGGGCTCGTCGCACGGCTGCAGCCGGTGCTCGTCGATGCGGGCTTTCGCGCCAGCTCGGAGGAGCGGTGGTTGCCGGGCACCGGACTCGTGGCGCAGGCGCACACCGGGCCCGCCGGGTGCAAACACGTGATCCGGCAGATGCCGGCCGGGGGGCCGCCCGTGGCCCCGGCGGCTGCCGCCGACACGCGAACCATCGCCGAGCAGCGTGAAGACCACCCAACGGGGGAAGTCCGCGTATTCTTCAACGGTATCGAGGCCACGGATCGGGACCGCCGCGACGCAGCCGCCCTCGTGGTCGACGGATATGCCCTGTTCTTGTTGGGCCCGCTGCTGCTCGATGGGGCTTGGCTGGCACAGCGCCGCGTCGCGGCGGAATGGGGCGGCGAGGCACGGATCACGGTCGCTGGCCGAACCGAGCCCTGCGACGTGCTGCAACTGCGCCTGACTCCGGGACTCGGGTTTGCCGGCGAGGACCGGCTGGCGATTTACCTCGACCGGCGGGAACGGCTCATGCGCCGAGTGCGCTTTTCGCTGAACGGGCTCGAGTCCACTCAGGGCGCCGTCGCGGAAGTCGACTGCAGTGAGCATCTCACGCGTTTTGGGGTCACGTGGCCCACTCGATTTCACGAAAGGCTGCTGCGACCCGTACCGCTCGAAGTCCACGATTGGCGCCTGACGGGCCTCGACATCAATCGAGGCTACACGGCAGAAGACCTCGCCTTTCTCGTTTTTGCCGGCAAAGCCTTCCCGCCAGCACTGCCACTGGCGTGACCGCGGTCCGTACCTCGAGGTGGACCCTATTTGTGCTTGCGCTTGTGTGAGTGCTTTCATATATTGGCTTGCGCACTGCGTTAATTCATCGGTCGTAATCGCGCGAGATCCACGTTTGATACACCGCCGCGCTCAAACGAACCGGTGACTTTGCTCCCAATGAATGGAAAGACGCGCGTTGCTTCGCTCGATGGGTTACGCGGCATCGCTGCAGTAGCAGTGGTGGGATTCCATTTCGATGTGTTTTTCCTGCCGCAGGCTGGGTTGTCGCGTCTGGTGCCCGGACTGAATCTTGGCTATCTGGCGGTCGACGTTTTTTTTCTGCTCAGCGGTTTTGTCATGGCCCACGTCTATGGGCAAGCCATGGCGTCGAGTTGGCGCGCACATTGGCTCGATTTCGCTAGAGCCCGTTTCGCCCGTATCTATCCGCTGTTCGCCCTCACGACTTTGGCCATGTTGATCGCGGTCACAGTACGCAAGGTACCTCTTACGCTCGTCTCGCTATCCGAGAGCTCACTAGCGCTGCAACCGTTTCTACTGCAGAGTCTGTGCCCCGGCCTGAGTTGGAACTATCCGTCTTGGTCGCTCAGCACGGAGGCGGGCGCCTATATCTTTTTTGTTTTTGCTGCCCGTTGGCTGCTGACAGGCAGATACCCGCTTTTGATTACCGTCGGCTGCGGCGCCATAGTGACAGCGATGAGCATGAGGGACGGCGGAACACTGAACTACTTCCACGGCGGGTTCGCGATGCTGCGCACGCTCAGTGAATTCACGCTCGGAGTGATGTTGTTCCGGACGCATGTCAGCGGCGTGGTGTTCCCGCGCAATTGGTTGCCGGTGCTGATCGCAATTTTGGTCTGCTCAAGGCTGCTGATTCATCTGGATTGTCTGCTGGTCGCGGCGGCTGCGGGTCTCATCCTACACGCAATCGGCGCGCCCAATATTGTGAGCAGAATTCTGAACTCGCGGCCCCTGGTAGCCTTGGGCGATTGGTCCTACTCGATCTATCTCTGGCACGCGCCGATGCACTACGCGGTAATGGCTGCGCTAGCTGCGAATGGATTGCCGGTGAGCGAGCTTGCGCCATCCGGTGCCCGTCTGTTGCTTGTAGCCACGCTCGTCGCCGTCATTGGATTATCGGCGCTCAGCTACCGGTATTTCGAGACACCGATGCGCCGTCTATTGCATTCCCCGCGGCCCGCCCTCGTCGCGGCTCAAGTCATCCGCTAGGTCAAAACGGAAAACCGGCGCGTTACATACCCGTCTTGAGCAGGGGCTTGGCGGGCGGGGTGGCCTCGAACTCGGGACCTAACAGATAGGCGTCGAGCACCTTTTGTGCGATCGGCGCCGAGGTGGAGCCGCCGAAGCCTCCATTCTCGACGAGCACCGCGATCGCGATCTTCGGGTCATCCACGGGAGCGAAGGCGATGAACCAGGCGTGGTCGCGGCGGCGTTCGTCGACGATCTTCGCCCGCGTGTTCTCGGTTTGTTTGATCGTGAACAGCTGCGCCGTCCCGGTCTTGCCCGCCAGCTTGTAGCGCAGCGGTTTCGCGAACGCGGCGGTGGCCGTGCCGCGCGGTCCCGACACCGCGCCGATCATGCCATCGTATATGACGTCCCACTGCTCGGGGGTCGCGATGTCGATGGGCTGATCGAATTGTGAGGCGCGCGGCACGACGCTGTTGGAACCGGCAGCGCGAATCGCGGCCACCATGCGCGGCACCGCGATGATGCGCCCCCGCTCGGCAATCTCGGCCGCGAAGTGCGCCTGCTGCAGGGGAGTGACCGTGATCGGCCCCTGGCCGATTCCCATGCTGATGGTCTCGCCCGGGAACCAGACCTGCTCGGCGGCTCGTTTGAAGACGTGACGCTTCCATTCGGGCGATGCGTACAGGCCTGCCTTCTCTCCCGGTATGTCGATCCCGGTCAGGGCCCCGTAGCCGAAGGTCTTCATGAATTCGTCCATGCGCGCAATTCCGAGATGCTGGGCTACGCGGAAGAAATAAACGTCGCAGGACTCGGTGATGGCCTCGCGCATGTTCAAATTGCCGTGTTTCTTGTCGTCGCGGTACTTGTTGCTGCTGCCCGGCAATTGAAAGAAGCCACCGCAGAACTCTTCCTGTTGCGCAGAAATGACGTTGTACTTGAGCGCGGCGAGCGCATAGAGCGGCTTGACGGTCGAACCCGGCGGATACGCGCCGCGCAGCGCGCGGTTCAGCAGCGGAATGTCGATGTTGTTGGCGAGGGCGCTGTATTCGGCAACCGTCAGCCCGCGCACGAATGCATTGGGATCGAAGCCGGGCGTGCTCGCGAGCGCGATGATGTCGCCGGTCTTGGGATCGAGCGCAACCACGGAGCCGCGCTTGCCCGCCAATGCGTCCTCGGCGACCTTCTGGACGCGGGCATCCAGGCCGAGAATCAAATCGTCGCCAGCGATCGGGGCGCGCGTATTGAGTTGCGGTGCGTACTCGCCCTGCCGCTCGACCGGCCGCCCGGCGGCGTTGACCAGAACCTCCCGGAACCCCGGATGACCGTGCAGTTGCGACTCGTAGGCCGCTTCGACGCCGAGCTTTCCGATCAGACTGGTGCCCGCATATTCCGCACTGTCGATCCTCTTGAGGTCCTCCTCATTGATCGCGCTCACGTAGCCGATCGCATGCACGCCCATCTCATTGAACGGGTAATGCCGCGCGAGGCGCGCGCGGATATCGACGCCCTGGAACTCGAAACGATGAATGGCGAAACGCGCCATCTCCTCCTCGTTCAGCTGAATCTTGACCGGCACGCTCTCATACACCTTGTGCGAGAAAATCGTGCGCCGGACGCCCCCGGCCTCGTCGGCGCGCAAGACACCGATGCCGACCAGGTGAGCGAGCGTTGCGTCGACGGCCTTCGCGTCACCCACCTGTTCGCGTACGAGTTCGAGGTTGAAAGCCGGCTGGTTCTCCGCGAGCACGACGCCATGCCGGTCGAGAATCAACCCGCGGCTCGGTGGGATCGGCTCATTGCGGATGCGATTACCCTGAGACAGGGTCGAGTAATAGTCGTACTTGATGACCTGCAGATAGAACAGGCGGCCGGCCACGGTGAGCAGCAGAGTGGCCGCGATCGCACCGGCCGCGATGCTGCGCACCAGGAACAAGCGGTTTTCCGCGTAATAGTTCTTGATCCTCGAGGATCGATTGGTCCTCATGTACAGCTGCCTTGGGTCATTCACGTTGGGTCGTTGAGAAGCACATCCGGCTCGCCGAATCCGTATGCATATCGGGTGATTCCTACAGGTGGGAAAGGGGGTAGCCCGATGGCCCCGAATACCCGGCGTTGCTACAGTGCGCGCCCAAAATATCACCTTCCGAAAAAGGGAGTCCCCTAATCATGTCCCAGACACTGCCTCGCCTCGTGCGACTTTGCATCGCGAGCGTGTTCTTGTGCGCCGCTCCAGGGGTCGCCCTCACGCAAATCTCCTTGAATCTCTCGGTCTCGGTCCCACCCCCGGAACTCCCGGTCTACGATCAGCCGCCGATCCCGGGTGACGGCTACATCTGGACCCCCGGTTACTGGGCCTATGGCGGCGACGGTTACTATTGGGTGCCCGGCACCTGGATTCAGCCGCCACAGCCGGAATTTCTGTGGACCCCGGGCTACTGGGGCTGGTCGAACGGAGCGTTCATTTTCAATGGTGGCTATTGGGGCCGGCAGGTGGGGTATTACGGCGGCGTGAGCTACGGTTTCGGCTATGGGGGCAACGGCTGGGAGGGCGGGCGCTGGCAGAACGGACACCTCTTCTATAACCAGGCGGTGGTGAACGTGGGGACCACCCACATCAACAATGTGTACAACGAAACCGTCGTCAACAACACGGCCAATGTCACGCGGGTCAGCTACAACGGGGGTCCGGGAGGCACCCATGCCGCCCCGACGTCGCAGCAGCAGGAGTATTCCCATCAGCCGCACGTCGAGGCGACGCCCCAACAGCGCCAACATGCCGAAGCGGCTAGCAGCGACCGGTCGCTGCTCGCGAGCGTCAACCACGGCAAACCCGCCGTGGCTGCAACTGCCCGCCCGGGGTCGTTCTCGGGCCCGAACGTCGTAGGCGCCCGCGAGGCTGGGGCCGTTCACGACGCCGGCGCTGTGCCTGCGGCACGCAGCAGCGCGGCGCCGATCCATTCGGAAACCCCGCGTCCCGAGACCTCGCGTCCGGCGCAGACTGCGCGGCCGGCAGCGCGTGAGGAGGCTGCGCCGCGCCAGCCCCAAACCCCTGCGCGTCCCGAGACCGCGAGGCCCGAGACCGCAAGGCCCGACACCGCAAGGCCCGACAGCGCGCCGCGGCCCGCCCCGCAGGCGGCGCCCCGAGAGGCCGCACCCCCGCGCGAAGCGGCTCCCGCGCGCCCGCCCGCCGCTGCGCACGAAGCCCCACCCCGAGAGGCGCCAAGGCCGCAGCCGTCCCGGGAGCATCAAGAGCCGCCACGCGGCTGACGCAGGCCGAAGCGATCGACGGGCCCCGCAGACGGGCCCCGCAGACTGGCCCCGCAGAGAGGCGCCCGCGCGCAGTCAAGCGCTATGATTCTCCCGCTCCGGACCGGGGCTTCGATCCGTCGACGGGAGTGAATGCGTTTGCGACATTGCATTTGGATGACGTGGGCCGTGCTGGCGCTCCTCATCGGAAGCGCGGCGCGCGCATCGATCACGGTCGTGGACCCGGCATCGACCTACCCGGAAGGGCCGCTGTGGTTCGACGGCAGGCTACTCTACGTAGAGTACGCCGGGCCGGGCATCAAGGCCTGGGATGGCCGCAAGATCACGACGTTCTGGAGCCACGCAAACTGCGGGCCGTCCGGACTGTTCGCGTTCCGTCCCGACCGGCTCTGGGTCGCGTGTTACGATTCGAATTCGATCGTCGAACTCGACCCCCGGGGACGCGAACTGCGCAGCATCGACAAGGACAGCGCTGGGCGTCCTTTCATCGGACCCAATGACTTCGCGGCCGACGGTCGCGGGGGGCTGTATTTCTCAGCCTCCGGTGTCTATGACCTCGATGCCCCGATTACGGGAACGATTCTGCACGTCGCCGCGGACGGTACGAGCATCACGCAGGTGGCCGATACCATCCATTACTCGAACGGCCTCACGCTGTCGAAGGACGGCAGGCACCTGCTGGTCGCCGAAGGGCTCGCAGGACGGATACTGAGCTTCCCGATCGAGCCCGACGGCGGTCTCGGCGTGCGCCGCGTCTGGGCGCGGTTGCGCGACCTCGCCCCACCGCTCCCGACCGAAGATGCTCTCGACGGGCCGGACGGCTTCAAACTCGGGCCCGACGGCAACTACTACATCGCCGAGAACGGATCGGGCCGCGTGCTCGTCGTGAACGATGCGAAGGCGCTCGTGCGTATCATCGAAGTGCCCACGCGTTACGTGACCAACATGAGCTTCCGCCCGGTCGGACCCGGTGTGGCGGGCCCGGGCGTGGCGTCCCCGGGCGTGGCGTCCGCGGGCGCGGCCAGTGCTGACGCGGGCGCGCCCAGCGTCTTCGTGACGGGCTCGTTCGATCAGGCCAGGCCTCCCTATCCGGGCGCGGTCTATTTATGGACACCTTGATCCTGGTAGGACCATGATCCCGAATCCGTCAGCGCGCGACCCGCGGGCGGGCGGGCGAGTCGTTCTCGGCGATAAAATCGCGGTGATGACGGGTGCGACGTCGGGTATCGGCGAGGTTGCGGCCGAAGCGCTCGCCTCTCGCGGTGTTCGCATCGTGTTCGTCGCCCGCGACCGCTCGCGCGGGGAAGCGACCCTTGGGCGGCTCCGGGCCATCGGGCCAACTCAGGATCACAGCGTGCATTACGGGGACCTCTCGCGCCTCGGGGACGTGAAGCGCGTCGCGGACGAGATTGCAGCCGTGGCGCCGCAGATCGACCTGCTGATCAACAATGCGGGCTTGCTGTCGAACACGCGGCGGGTGACCGAAGATGGGCTCGAGCTGACGTTTGCAACCAATCACATGGCCTACTTTGCGCTGACGGGGCGGCTGCGTGCCCGGCTGGCGCCAGCGTCGCGCATCATCAATACGGCGTCGGCCCTGCACGCGCAGGGTCGCCTCGATTTTGCCGACTTGCAACTGACCCGCGGCTACACCGGAATGCGCGCCTATTCGAATTCGAAACTGTGCAACGTGCTGTTCACGCGGGAATTGGCGCGGCGCTTGGCGGGCAGCGGAATCACGGCGAACTGCCATCACCCGGGCTTCGTGGCGACCCGATTCGGATCTGGGAACCAGGGACCGGCGGCCTGGGCGCTCCATGTCGCGAAGTATTTTGCGCTGACGCCGCGCCAGGGGGCGCAAACGATGATCCATTTGGCCACTTCGCCGGACGTCGCGGACATCTCGGGCGCCTATTTCGTAAAATCACGCGAGATCGAACCCGGCCGCGCCGCCATCGACGATGCAACCGCCCGGCGACTCTGGTCCGAGTCGGCCACGTTGAGCGGCATGGACTATTGATCCCGGCGCTGCATCGATCAAGGAGCCTTGAGTGAATTCGCCCCATACGCCTCGTGCGCTCGAACAGCAACGCCGCCTGGGCCCCTGCTCGGTGAGCGCCATCGGTTTTGGCTGCATGAACTTGAGCCACGCCTACGGCACGGCGCCGCCGGCGGTGCATGCCGAGCGGCTGCTGCTGCGCGCGCTCGAACTCGGCATCACGCATTTCGACACCGCGACTCTGTACGGATTCGGAGCGAACGAGACTCTGCTGGGCCGGGTGTTGGGTCCGCACCGGAACCGCTTCACGCTGGCGAGCAAGTGCGGCATCCAGGGCGTCACGAGCGGAGTACAGACCAAACGCGTGATCGATGGGCGGCCGGAAACCTTGAGGCGCAATTGTGCGGAGAGCCTCGAACGCCTGCGCACGGATGTCATCGATCTGTATTACCTGCATCGATGGGACAAGTCCGTGCCCATCGAGGACAGCATCGGCGCGCTCGCCGACCTGCTGCGCGAGGGTAAGATCCGCGGCATCGGCTTGTGCGAGGTCTCGGCGGCAACGCTGCGCCGTGCCCATGCGGTGCATCCGATCGCAGCGGTGCAGAGCGAATATTCGCTGTGGTCGCGCAATCCCGAGATCGCCGTGCTCGAGGCCTGCCGCGAACTCGGCGCGAGCTTCGTTGCGTTCAGTCCGCTGGGGCGCGGATTTCTCACCGGCGGGATCCGCGACGTCACGGAATTCAAGCCCAAGGACATCCGGCGCGGCATGCCGCGCTTTCAAAGCGCGAGCTTCCACGCCAACCTGACCGTGCTCGACGAGCATCGGCGGCTCGCGACGCTGGCGGGATGTACGGCCGCCCAACTCGCCCTCGCGTGGCTGCTGAATCGGGGCGAGCACGTGCTGGCAATCCCGGGAACGACCCGGCTCGAACATCTCGAGGAGAATATCGGCGCCGACCGCGTGCGCCCCGACCCGCAGATTCTGGCGAGCCTCGATGCCCTGTTCACACCGGACGCGATCGAGGGCCAGCGCTACAACGCGGCGACCCAGGCGGAGATCGATACCGAGGAATTTCCGGTTTGAAATGCTCTGCGCTGCACGGCGACCGCCTGTCGAGAGCCCGCGGCGTTCCGCAGGCGTGGCGGGCATGGC
>Ga0209611_10008807_pt1 | contig 15553 bp, 19 predicted proteins | sample S1TSphgellanicum_3_FD_187693 | JGI IMG/M metagenome (GOLD analysis project Ga0209611, IMG submission 187693) | Host-associated microbial communities from peat moss isolated from Minnesota, USA - S1T2_Fc - Sphagnum magellanicum MG (SPAdes) (version 2) | ecosystem: Host-associated > Plants > Peat...
GCAAGTCCAAACATCATGTAACCAAGCCCATGTACCTCTCTCCTCATCGAGAGCTTTCCAAAGACACCAAGAACACAATCTGAAGCATCCTGGTTCCATGGATCTCATAAGTACAAAACAAAACAAACAAACTTCTTTCCTTCATAGATACTAGATGTTTAATTATGTGTGGGGCTTGGGATAATATAATATTTATAGCTAATCTTGGATGTGAAAAATATTATTGCAGGGTCAAATGTTGAGTATGGGTGGAATTATTCTAGATGAAAACCAAGGAGTTGTACCCCAACTGAACATTGCTAAACTTTAGCAATGTTCAACACCTACCGTACCATTTTCGATCTTGGTTAGCTCATAAATTCCCATGTTTCCATAAGACATACACATTTCAGAACCAACATGGGTGCAGCACAGTGCCTACTTTAAAACATGGTGGAGCATTAATAACCCTCAAATGCAGTGGATATTCAAATGCACACAATTCAAAACTGGATCAATTTCTAGTTTACATGTGGTCTTTTCCTACACATTTTTTGATGCATGGTTGAGGTGAAAGCACAATAGGCCTACATGTGAACCACTTAAGACAAAAATTTCAATGCAAAGCTCTAATAGATTAGTGCCCAATAGGCTTGAATCGTGGTGCCGATCTTTTTACAATCCTAAATTCAAGGAAAACATTTCACCAGAATGTGCATGATAACTTTTTAAACCTCAACATTCATTTTAAATCAAAATTAATCTTAATTCAATGATCAAATATAAAAAAATTAAATACATTCAACAATAGGCACAATATATAACAGATTTTAATCCCAAATTTTTACAACCATATGGCCTCATGTTTACGATTGAAGAACATAAACAAACAAAAAAAAAATGCAAAAGGAACATCATCCCTTGCCCTCCAAATGGCTTTTTCTTTTACTAACAATGTTTCTTTGAAAAAAATATTTAGTAATTAGCAAACTGATCCTTGGGTGGTACCATTAGAAACATCACCCCAATTTTTGTGATCCATCCAATTTCAAAACAACATAAGATTTACATAAAGAAAGTTTTTCATTTCAAATTATTTATCAAAAGGTTAACCAAGTCATGTGTAATTTAAAACTCTCACTAAATTTACAAAAAATGTGTTTTGATATAGAAAATGATTGCATAAGGAAAAAGTTTTAGGTGTCACATGAAAAAAAATATTGATCAAGACAACAAAAGGAATCTATTGTTTGAGATTTTTGTTTGGATATTAATTTTTGAAAATACTTCAAATGCCAACCTACTTGATGCCTTTTATAGATAATTGATTGAATCAATTTTGATTTAGTTATGAATTTTGAAATCAAGATCGTGAAGCCCCAAAAAGCCATTGATGTTAAAAACACAAAGGATAATTATTTTCATCTTTTATTCTTTTAATGACTAGTTTGGATCGTTCTCTCGCGAACGTATTAAATAAACAAGAAAATATATATAATTTGTAAATGTAAACACATTTTTTAAAAAAATTAAGAATTGAATAAAAAATGCGTCAAAAATGGTTCAAGAATCTAAATGTTAATACATATTATACATATTTGGGTGTTCATGATTTTTCATGAATGTGTGCATAGGTGCGGAACACATAGCGCACTTAATTTAATCAAATAAACTAATGTATAAGTAAATGAAATTCTATTTTTTAAATTTGACCCAACATTCATATGATTTTGATAAGGTGGTTTTTAGTGGTACCACCTTGCTTATTGTTTATTATTTACAATTTTACGTCCGTTTGGTACCAGAAAATCCATTAGACAAAACGTAAATCATGGAGGACAGATTGTCTCTTGGTACTAATAGCATGCCACAAATTTGGCCAAGGCGACCATGTTCGTAGTTTGTATGAGTTCAACAAGAGTGCTTATGTGGGTGAGGGGCAAGGTCGAACAAAAACGTTCCCTAATTTTCTATGTATTTGGATAAACAAGGAGTAGGTGTTCTTCATCCTCTACCTTCCTTAAGTCGCAGCCTCGACAAAGCCTCTTAACATATGGCACACCCTTCCACGCACCTAACAGTGCCTCAAACTACGTGTTGCCACACCAAAAATGAATTAAAGCTTTCTGTAGCTAAACACAGTTGATGTCACACAAGTAGTTTTCGCTTTCATACGACATACCCTTGAAGCGCAAGTATTTTGTCTTCACGCTAGTCCCAATCTCATGGTTGGTAAAGAACTTTTCAATGAAAGTCAACCGCATATTATCTTTCACCCTTTTTACACCCAACATTGTGTGGGGAAAACCTAAAGGGGGTGGGCCCCAAGCCTCCTGGTTAATTGGGCCTCTCGTCATAAATCTACCACTAGTCGGTTACACTAGTTGTAACATGGCCAGCTTAGCCATCTAAGCTCCCACCCATACGTTGTGTGCATTGCACCAAAATACTTGGCTTTCTGCCCGACCTTTTACCCTTGCTAGACAAGTCGAATGTATGTACGTTGTCCCAGGAACTGTTCCTAGTGGTAATTGAGTAGTCCTCACCTAGAGCGCATGACTCGTTGCAAGCTGAGGCACCATTTCTAGTGGTGATTGAGCTAGAGGCAAAAAACCTACCACCTCTTGGGGTTGATTCTGGAGTAGCCATTTTTTCATGGATCCAACCCAACATTTCTTTCCCAGAACAAGCATAGCGAGCTGGGTTTCCCATGCCTTTCCCAAGATGCGCTTTTTAATGACTATGCTCACACGGTTATAGTACAGTAACACTTGTCCCCATGCAAAATGTTCAAAGGGGAATTAGCCAAATTTTGTTAGCACGATGGACGTGCTGGTTTTTTTTCACACTCCGAATAAAGACTTGAGGAACCCTTAGTACACTACTTCAATAGCCTCTATTTTCTTAAAGTCCACCCAAACCTCATAGGTGTAACTTGATGTGGAACGCACCAACATGTTGAAGAAGTCATAACGTAACTTAACATCCATAATACGTAGCTCCACACAGTGGTGGTTTAATGCAAATAACGAACGCCTACTACAGCTGCTAGATGTTCCACTACATTATCCAGGTTCGGGGTGGTTTCGAGCAGGATCCCCAAGTATTTGAAGGTTTGCACACGCTCAATAACATCACCTTCAAACACAAACTCTTGGCATGGGTCGGCATAATTGAACACCATGACTTTTGTTTTTTTCACGTTCATTATAAATCCATGTTCAACAAAGAACTGTTGGAGTGCGTCTAACTATTATTGTAGTCCCACCTCTAACTCCAACGTTAGAGCGAGGTCATCTATAAAAAGCAACAACCATACGTGCACATCTGCTGGGGTCGATGCATTGCATTTTCTGCCGTCTAAGCACCCCTCTAAGGCATCTAAATATAGCCCAAACAATAGGGGGCTGAAAGGACAACCTTGCTTCACACCTTGTTAGCACCTGAAGCTGGAGGTGACACCCTTGCTTGGGTGGTTGATGCATACGGTATCCTTGGCATACATCGCCTACAAGCATTGCAAGAAGCGTCCCTCCACCCCGAGGCCAACCAACACTTGCCATAGTACTTCACACACCATAATATCGAACGTCTTTTTGAAGTCCATAAAGTAGCAATAAAATGGTTTCTTTTTTGCCTTACTCTATTCTATTAAAATTCGTAATATGAAAAGTTGCTCAGTAGTGCGGTAATCTTTGCAAAACCCAGTTTGACCCTTGGCACGCAACCCATGTTGTTCAGTCCACTCGCTCAGCCTTTTGCTAAGGATCATAACAAACAATTTTGCTAGCATAGGCCCAACCGTTATCCCCTTGTAATTGTCAAATTCGGAGGCATTGCCCCCTTTAAAGAACGCATGGACCACCGTAGTGGAAAGGACTTCTAGAAAACCTTCCGCCAGAAAGCAATTGAACATTGTCAATAGTGACATGTGTAGCAACTTTACATCCAAAATGAACTCAGCTTTCATACCATCCAAACCGACAACCTTGTTCCTTTGTAGCTTTTTCAACGCTTGAAGCAACTCAGCAAGTGTGATATATGTGTTCAAGGTGTAGCTAGGTGGAGGTTCGATCACCAGAGCTAAGTGATTAGTTCGGAGCCATATGGGTGGTAGAGACTAACCAATTAGCCCGCAGAAGCCTTCCAAAAACGTAGCTACATTGATTTTATCCACAACGGGTGCCTTTGGCCAGTACTTTTTCCAAAATGAAAGCGCATCCACCTTAGCAAACGCACACATATGTTAAGCTCTTGCAATTTCCCAAAAAGTCTTTTCCTTTTTAATAAATTTTTGAATTTACTTTCCTGATGTTTAACGACATGTGAGTTAGGGTTAGCTTTCAGCCAGAGCCTTAGCTCACATTTCGTTGTATGGCAGTCAACATTAAACCAGGGTTTATGGTAGTGTCTTTTTCTGCAGCTCCCTCCCGAAGGCTTGTTGCCAAAAATAAACTTTGCTGCAGCACGCACGCATTACTGTAGTAGGTCAACTAACCCATGTGCCCCCAGATGCCTAATCAAGTTAGCAACCCACAAGTTTCCAAGATTCACTATTAAGACAAGTTGGTACTCTTTAACTTTTGATTTATCATAGTTGAACTTAGGCAAGAATTTTTTTGTTACCACCATATGTTGTGGTTCAACAAAGATGTAATCAATGTTCAACTGTAGGCACAACGGCTTATGGTCAGAGTCTCCCCCCATCACGTGGTAGCGGGTGTCATCTATTATCACCTTGAGGTGTGTAACAGCTTGCCAAACTACAAGTGAGCCAACAATATAATCAACAGTGTTACGCCCCCCATTTGCCAAGCAAGTGAACTCCCCTGATTCGTCGCCAAGTGTCCGACCATTGATGATGAGCAACCTAGTGTCACAACATAGGTCAAAGAGCTCGTGGCCCCAACCACCAACATTGGGGTCGCGGTTCTGTTATTTAGCCACAGCGCTTGGTTACTCAATCTTAGTGAACTCAAGCGCCTATAATAGTTCACAAAGGTCGCTAGTGTCAATGGTATATGGTAATGTTGCAATACGTGCATTAAAATCCCCTCCTAATAGTATAATGCCCCCTAGAGTTTGAACTTCAGCAATATCTGCTACCAGGTTTCGGAATAGGAATTTGCTCTCACGTTTAGAGCCAACAGGGGCAGCGTACATCACGCAAACCAACAACTCAGGGGCAGCACCCTTGTTGACCCATAGCCATATATAAGAATCGTGGCTTCCTTCCTTCCATTGTGACAGGTTTGGGCTAAGGTGGCTACGAAAGTAAACAACAACCCCCCCACTATGTTTTATCGCTTTTGTTTTTCCCAGCTGCATAATGTGTGCTACCACAAGTGAGTCAAACCCTTCAACATGTGGCAAATGTTAGCCTGGGAAGTGCCAAGTTTCAATTAATAAAACAAGGTTAACACCTTAAAACAACTCTAGTATTTGCAACCCCATTTTTAGTTTATTTACACCACCCCGTGCATGTTCCATAATACCACGCATAAGTCTTTCTGGTCCTTGTGCCCTTAGATAAAGGAGGGCAGGCAAATTTGAGTGTTGTCAATGAAGAGTTCGGCTACCACCCAAGGAAAAGTTTGCCTTAATGAAATTTCTAAATGGCTTACAAATGCACACATGTTTGATTATGAAAATGTTAAGCATATCCAACAACTTTCCCCAATTTGGGTTACTTTCTTAAAGTTGCTTGTATCATTATCATTCTTCAACTAAAATTTCAAGCAAAAATATTATGTATAATTTCATTTTGAAAGTTTTTCAATGTAATTATTTTTGCAAATAATGCATTTATGATCAATAATAGACTTTTGAAGTTTAGAAATATGAACTCATTATTGAACTAGAATCTCAAAAAATTGAGATATTCATATTGGATTTCAATCCAAATTATTTATATTGATTGAATATGTGTTAAAGAATGAAATAATAAAATCATATGTGAATTTTTTTTAACAAAAACTTTAATCACATTTTGGTCATGTACTTTTGAAAGGTCAAAATTGATTTGATTTTTATAAATCCTTTTCAAATATACTTCTTTTGGCTTCTGAAATTTTCTTTGCATAAACAACATGTTTTTCAAGACTCTAATGGACTTTGTGGGTTTTACTTATAAAATTTCAGAATTTGATCCACCACAACAAATGGCATTAGTACCTTTTGATGTAGGTTTCGACTAAGGTTTGGGAGGGTTCATAGGTGGTTGAAACAATACATGTCTTTTATGGGTCCTCAATAATCATCCACTCTAGCTTGGCCCATTTCAAAATTCAAAGATCCACATTCATTTATTGTTGACATTAGAAGATGGTGTAGTGTTTGGGTGGCCACGAGAAGCAAGAACAAACCCCCCCATGGTTATCAATGTGGTTTGTAGGTTTCATAACTACAAGTCTCAAATAATACGATTTGGATATACAACCATGGGTCTCAAAAGTTTGAAATCAAATGACTTCCTTTACAACCATCATGATTGATTCTTCACCGATTATTTGATGTATGAAAATGATCGATTTTCTTTGAGGTTTTGAAAGTAACTGAAACTTGGAGTTCTTCGATTCTGATTTCTTTCATTTAAAAAACCAAAACAAATGGTTATGAAACAAAAATCAATTACCCACCTAACACTAGATGGTGACTTGATTGTTCATCATTTGGGCTTTGATTCTGCAAGTCTCTTGTGTTGAGTTTTTGAGCTATCCAGAGTTTGGCTGCAAAAAATGAGTTTCATTGCTATCGAATCACTTTGCAAAATTTTCACAGAGTGTGTATATCGCATATCAACTTGTGATTATTCATACAATTACAAGTTGATATGTGATATTCATACAATTATACAGAATGTAATGTAATATATAGAGTCTTGCTGAAATGCTTTACTTTGCATAACTAAAGCTGAAGCTGCTGGAACAACAGAATGGGCAAATGGGTCCACCACATTTCTGTGAAGAAACTAAAGAGCTCTTCAAGAATAATAGGACCCCGTCATAAAAGTTCCACCCACAAAATCAAAACATGTACACAAGAAGAAGGTGGAGAGGGAAGGGGCTTCATCCCACTCATTATGTAAAGGTTGTGGGACCCTTTCTTAGTAGTTATTATCCAAGTTCAGAGTAGCAACCAACCCAACTTTGAAGAAATAAATGGGTGTTTGCTGTCTTTTGATTCTAAAGAGCCAAATGTGTTCAACAAAGAGTGTCCAAACATTTATGGATGATGATGGCAAAGGAGCCTGAATCATCATCCATCATTCACTCATTCACCATGCTGACTGAATTGGTAGGTATAAGGCTACCAGGCTTTGCAAAAGATGAAATTATCATATTGAGAAATGAACATGTACTGAAGCAGATTTTAACCATGTCTGTATACAAACAAGGGATGTAGTATTCATACATTTTGCTATATACAATGGGTGTTGAATATGCTTGTGTTAGTAGGTGTGCAGAAACAATGTTATGGCCAATGAAAATTTCTGGATTTGGTGGTCTGAATTTGTTGGCCTTGCCTACTACCAAGGCAAGAAGGATATTGTGTTTATTAGATTCATTATAGAGTATACCTAGTAGTAGCTTTTAAGGGATTTTGGTCCCCCTAGGTAGTAATAGCCGGGTCTATTTTTATATGTGAGGATTTTAAAAACATGATCATTTTGGCTTGTGTTGAAACTTGAGATTAGTTATAGAGTTATATTCTATCTTGAAGGATTTTGGGTTTCTTTTTAGAGGATTTTTTGAAGATTAGGTGTATTTTTGCAATGGTGAAATATATTTGAGTTTCCATAATTCTTCTTCTTTTGCCTTTAGATAAACCCAAAAAACACACACACACACACACATGTGGCTCTTTGGGTGTCTTGCAAAAAAGCTGATGCTAGAACTAGCTGTTTTATATTCAATTGTGCCACAAGAGGACAGCAACAAACCTGCAGACAAACTGACCTCATATTAGGATTGTGTTTTTTTTGGTGCTTGGCATTAGAATCTTCTTCATGGTGTAGGTTTTTTTCTTGAATGGACATAGACATAGATAGGTTTGTCTCCACAATGGATTCTGCCAATCACATTCAAATTCAAATAGCTCAATGTTGTTGTGGGTATGATGATGGGTTTTTTTTGGGGGAATTCTTTCTCCTTAAAAAATTTGGTTCTTTACACCTCAACAAACAAAAGAATATTAGGTACGTGTGTCTAAAATTGCTGGAAAGACTCTTGACAACCTCTTTTATATTGTGCCTTTGTTGATGATGTATGCTTTTGTCTGGAATGCAAATATTCCATTTTGCTAGTATCCAAAGTCTAGATGGGTTGTCAGAGTTTTAATGGGGACAGGCCCAGGAGACACACTTCTAACCATTAGTGATCAAGATTCCAGGAGGGTTTTCTTATCTTCAACTTTTCAAGTGGAACTCTGATTTCTTTGAGCAATTTTGCAATTCTATTCAGCAGCTATTCCTAGACAAGAGGCCACAACATTGGGGCCTCCAAAGAAGCTAGACTCCTTAAGCTGAATTCCACTTCATAGAAACCAAAACCTACAAGAAAAGAAAGGTCAGTCTTTTGTTCTCATGCAAGCTTTGCAGGTTTTCATGCTTTTTTTCACTAAACACATCTCTCTGTAGTACCTTAGCTTAGTACCTCAGCTTCTTCCACACATGTCTGTCAATTAATAAATTATTTTTGAAATTTTCATGGGTTAATTTCCGCTATTGGTTTTAACAATTGGTTTTAGTTTAAAGCATACCCAAGTTCTTGCACAAGAATGGAATAAACCCTTTTTTTTTGAAAAATGAAGGGTTTGCTACAAAGTCAATAATGGTAAAATACTTGGAACCATGATTTGGGTTTTTGTAAGTAATGTACACAAATTTTGTACACCAACAGAGTGAAGAGTAGAAATAGAGAGCTGCTTGAGAAATATTACTTGCATGAGAAGGTTTGCATGGTTTGATCGTCTCTGGTCAGTTTGCTTTCTAAGCTTGGATTGCATAGTTGGTTAGAAAATCCTTTGTATGTTTCATCCTTCGTGATTTAGTAAGAGCATTAAAGGTAATTTTATGCTTGTTGTTATTGAGCTAAAAGATACAGCCTGAAAGCATAATGAATGCATTTTGCATCCTTCATTAATTAGGTCGTTGGTTTTACATAAGGAAATTGATCAAAGCAGATGGGCATTACATGCTGCTAGCTTTCAATCTAAGACCCAGAGGACAACAAAAATCTACTTTACACCAAGAGTGAGCTGACTACTATCTCTACTCCCATATATCATTTTTTTCCCCTCCAAATTATATCTTCTGTGGATTTGCAAAAGTTAATAACGCTTTTGAGGTTAAGAAATCTGGGCAAAGGAAAAAGAATCGATCCACCTGCCTGACCACCAAGAGGAATAATTTCTTAAAATGCTACATTATTACTACTACTACTACTACTACTACTACTACTACTGACGGCTTTGCAAGGCAACTAGACGGGAATAGGCTCCATCAGATCTACTCATTAGATCTTGGTGAGAACCTTCCTCTATTATAACACCATCTTGGATCACAGCAATGCTATTGGCATTCCGGATTGTTGAAAGACGGTGAGCCACTACCAAGGATGTTCGTCCCTGCGCCAACAAACCATATACACAAAATTTTCCAGTAAGAGAGAAATGGATCAGTTACATATAATTTGTGCTACTACATTGGCACCCAACACTATCAAAACTGACAATGCCACACCAACAAAAACATACAAACAAAGTGGCCAGGTATATGAGTATGTGAGTCCTAGAAATCAAAAATGTGTGTTCATATATACATATGTATACCTGCATGAGGCGATCCAAAGCTTCTTGAACAATACTTTCGGATTCTGCATCGAGTGCACTGGTAGCTTCATCCAGCAACAAAATTGCTGGGTTCTTCAAAACAGCCCTGGCAATTGCAACGCGTTGTTTCTGCCCACCTGAGAGTTGCACACCCCTTTCACCTACTTGAGTTTTGTAGCCATCCGGTAATGCACTGATATAGTTATGTGCATTTGCTGCTTTGGCTGCCTCATAAACTTCGGCTTCAGATGCCCCTTCCCGCCCATACACAATATTCTCATAGATTGTTGTTGCAAACAATGCAGGCTCTTGTTGGACAAGAGCAATGTGGCGACGCAAGGATTTCAAATTTACTGATTTGATATCTTTTCCATCAATGTAGATGTGGCCACTTATAGGATCATAAAATCTTTCTACAAGTGAGATAATTGAGCTTTTTCCTGATCCACTTGCGCCCACAAGTGCCAAAGACTTTCCTGATCGCACTTTCAAATTCAGATCCTTGAAAATTGTAATTTCTGGTCGTGTTGGGTATGCAAATACAACATTCTTGAGTTCGATATTGCCTTTAATCGACTCAACTTTTTCCTTCTCAGGATCATCTGCATCAATCGCTGTACGTCGGTCAAGTACCCTAAACACGGACTGCACTGCTTGCCCTCCTTTAACGAGATCAGGAGCAAGAGCAAGTGTTTCAGCCACAGCAAAAGCCGCAACAATCACAACAAAGAACACTCTCACCACGTTTCCAAACGTAGCATGACCTTGTTTAACCAACAAGGAGCCATACCATAAACCCAGAGCATAGGATCCAAACAAACATAGTTGCGAGATTCCATAGGTAAAACCTGCAACCTGCTCACATTCAACCCAGTTAACCCAAAAATCTACATTGTAAACATCACCCTGTAGAAAAATCCACATTGCAAAATAAACACACCATATAGAAAAACCCACATTGCAAAACACACATCTTGTAGAAAAACCCAGATGACAAAAAAACACACCCTGCAGAAAAACCCACACTGAAAAAAACAGCTTGTAGAAAAACCAACATTGGAAAAACACTCTGTACAAACCCACATTGAGAAAACACCATGTAGAAAACCCACATTGAAGAACCCAGATCTAAGTGCCATAGCAGGTGCATAGCAGAGCAATTGAATCAATGAAATGGGAATACTTCGAAGAAAAATATATAAATAGCCACCCAAAGGAATGTTAAACCCCCAAAACAAAAGTAATAACAGGAGGATTTTCAACCTGGCCTCGGAGAAATCCAGCTTTCATAGGGCCTTCAAGTTCATGTTCAAACAATGCAAGAACTTTCTTCTCTGCATTAAATGCGGCAACAGTACGGATGTTGCTCACTGCTTCCCCAGCTACCATGCTGGCTCGTGCCTGTGCCTTGGATATGTCTCCTGCAAACCCTTTCAAAAACATTTGCTGCACACAGTGACCACACAACCCCTCTCTGTTGTTTTAGCTCTTATTATTGCCATCATCAATTTTAATGATAACTCATCTTTCAATGTATGCATCCTCAATAGAACAATTTAAGAAACAGATTTGTTGCATTCAAAAAACTCACTTTGGTACTATGGGGTTTAGGGTTTAGGGCAATTTTGGTAAGCAACAATTTTTCCCAAGTCTAGGATTAAGCACGAGAAAGAGTGGATAGATTGAATAAAGCATGGGATGCACTCACAATGCTCATGTTATCATTCACTGGATTAACCCAAACTAAGAGTAGTGTAGACAATGTGGAACATGAAATCAATTGCCAATTTTATTCAATTTACCTCCACAATAGCAGCAAAAACTAGGAGTGGGAAAGTTGCAAGAAGCACCAATGCCATACGCCACTGTAGCTTAAGAGCGATTACTAAGGTAGCAATCATCAATGTGGTATTCTGGATGATTAGTGAAATGCGCTCCCCAATAGCACCTTTCACAGTTGTGGCATCTGCCGACAGTCGGGAAGAGATTTGGCCACTGTTGTTCTCGTCAATGTCAAACCAAGCAACCTCATTTCTCAGAATATCTGCAAAAGAGAAAGCACAAAAAGAATGAAAAACATCTCATCCAGAACATAGCCCATTTACCCAAGTCGTGTAAATTATCAACATGGAATTAATTGCAGAGACAAAACTCCACAAAACACATTTACCCAAAACTGAGGTAAAAAAAGACAAACAAACCACGTTGAACATAATAGATATGGAAAGATAGGGGGAAAAAAAGGGATGTTGAAAGCATACTTGCAAACATCAATTCGCGGATGCGTTTCACCAGATTTTCTCCCATAATACCAAAGAAGAAATGCTGAGTGAAGTAGCCAAAGATGGCAATAACTCCAAGGCCAACAAAGATAAGCGCATACGTCCTGATATCATGTTCCATCTTTCGCAGGTTGGAATCATAATAAGCATACAGAACATTGCTGATAACAAGTGCAAATGCAGGGTTCATACAGCCTGAAACAATGGATCCAAGGGAACCCAACACACCGTATCCCCATTCTGGTCGATTGATCTTCAGTAAACGCCACATGGTTGCTGCTGGCACAGGTTCAAGCTCCTCTTTCAGTTCCTGAATTGAGGACTCATTTTCGGACCTTGTTGCACTGTATTGCCTACTGAATCTCCTGCCAGAGTGGGACACTGTGATCGAATTTGACATTGAAGCCCTGTATGTACATACATACACAATCATTTTGTCATCAGTGAGAGTACTACAAAAACCTCCAATCCATCAAATTCACAAGAGAAAAATTGTAGAAAAACTGCATAGCACACCTGGAGCCAGAAGAAACTCGTGTGACTGTTGGTGCTGTAACTGATTGATCTTTAGACATGGCCATCTCTTGTAGCCTTACAAGGGCGGAATATGCACCATTCTTTGCCAATAGTGTATTGTGATCTCCAATCTCAACAATTTCACCCTGCTGAACAACAGCAATAAAATCAGCATCACGGATGGTTGAGAGACGGTGTGCAACCACGACTGTGGTGCGACCCACCATCACACGATCTAGTGCTTCTTGCACTATTTTTTCGGAGCCGGCATCAAGTGCACTTGTGGCCTCATCAAGTAGAAGTATTGCTGGATTCTTCAGCATTGCTCTTGCTATTGCTATTCGCTGTTTCTGACCACCTGACATTTGCACTCCACGCTCACCCACCTGCCCCAAACACAACAAAAAAATCACCACCTGAAGAAAACCAAAGGAAAACACACACACACACAAATCAGCAAGCTCGATGAACTACAATCCTTGAAAACTCACAAATTGCAGTTGGGAGGGCAAGTCCTCAGAACCTGCGTGTTATAGCCCTCAGGCAATTTGACAATAAATGAATGGGCATTTGACGATTTGGTAGCTTCTTCAATTTCTGCATCTGATGCATCCTTCTTGCCATACAAAATATTTTCCTTGATGCTTGTTGCAAATAGTGTTGGCTCCTGGTTGACTAATCCAATTTGATCCCTTAGCCAATCTATCGGAATTGTTCGAATGTTGCGTCCATCCAATAGCACAGTTCCTGCAAAAAAACCCATGTACATATACGTCATGTCTTGAATTCTAGTTCTAAAGACAGTCTTCATTACAACGAAGTTTTCATTACAATTGCCTCTAGACTATCAATGAGAGTTTTGTATTGGTATACATCAGTAGAAAATGCTTGGCCCTTAAAAGAGTCAGTTTTATTCATGAGATTTTATTTTATTTTCTTGTGGCAGAATTCAGGAGCTTAGATAGCAAATTGGGTGTGGGAAAAAAAAATTCACAAATAATATAGCAAACTTTTTTTTGGTCACTAAAACTAAAGTCAATGCAAGCCTCAAATTTTACAGCACAACAAAGATAATCAGCACACCTGCATTTGGGTCATAAAAGCGTTCAATCAACGACACCACTGTGCTTTTTCCAGAACCACTCCCACCTACAATGGCCACCGTCTTGCCTGCTGGGATAGTCAATGAGAAGTCCTTGAAAATGAGTACATCTGGTCGTGATGGGTAGCTGAACTCAACATGACTAAACTCGATATTTCCTTGGATTGATGTAGGCACCTCTTGTGTGCCAATGTTGGCATTGATAACCGGCTTGAGTTCCATCATCTTGAATACATTGTAAGCTGCAGCTTTTGCTTTTGCAAAAGCTGCCAAATTGGGTGTTGACTGACCCAATGAACTGTAGATGCCCCATTCCCAGCCCCCACCACAAATGCAAACACAAATCATTTAAAGCCGATAATCTACTACTTGTTGTAGATTATTTGGACCATAAGTAGTGCACTTTTTTTTGTCACAACAAGTAATATTTTAAATTTGGATTTCTTGATGAACAACCACCCAGATGGGAACAAATGGAAAAAATTAATTACGCACATTCCTCCAACTATAACTGCGAATATGCTGGATAACGCTTTGCCACCATTGGCTTCACCCTCACGGACGAGCTTTCCTCCATACCATAGAAGCAAAGCCCAGCAACAGAAAAGAACACTGTATGTGATGCCCATCCCCAGACCTTTGGCAAGACCCCCTTGGTAACCCAGCTTCAAAGTCGATTGTAAGGCCCTTGAAAACTGATGCACTGCTGTTGTCTCCCCAACAAATGAGTACACAGTCCTTATTTGTGCAATTGCCTGAAAAAACAGAAACCAAAATATAAATCACCCCCACCCACCCACAAGTCAGTCTCACTCACACAATTTTACAGATCCCTAATTTCATCAAACTCGTCGTAAATTATTTAACACGTTGCTAATCTCACCCATTTTCTCATAATTAACATAACACTAATTTCACCCAATTTCTCATAATTAACATATCACTAATTTGAGTCAATCTCATTTTGGGGTTATCTTTTGCAGTACTGTTGCTCACAAAGTGCTAATCTGTATACCTAATCACAAGTAATTTAGTGAGATACAGTAATTTTGGTCGTATTTTGATTCTTTACCTGTTCAGCAACAACGCTTGCTTTTCCATATGCTTGTTGGCTTTTGGAGGTTAGGCCAGTTAGAGCATAGGCATAAAATCCACCTGCGAGTGCTATTGCTGGAACTACTGCTAGAGTCACAAGGGCCAACTTCCACAACATTGAGAATCCAACTATGAATCCGGCCACAAACGTCGACATATAATGGATGTAGTTTCCCATCTGAGCTTTGCCCAGTCCAGTTAAACAAAAACAAGCAATAACAAAAGAACATCAATACATCTGAGCACTATGACAGGGAGTGCAAGGGTGATGAAGAAGGCTGTAGCAAAACATTTGACTCTTGTGAAATCTTGTTTGACTCTGAGTTTTTTGCAGAATTTTCACCAGCTGATTTTCCATCACTGACCACAATCAATAACACCCATTTGGCTAAAATTACATAACTCCAACTGCCCACTTTCTAGATAGCAATGTGACTCAATGCAAGGTGCAAGGGGGAAGCAGAAGAGGGGTTCGAATTAAACACCTTTTCACTGATAGCATCTTGTATGAGTAGAGTTTCACTTGATATGCTGTTCACAATTTCACCAGTTCTTGCATCAGTGTCAAAGAAGCCAACATCTTGGCTTAACAATGCTTCCAAATATTTTGCCCGAATTCGTGCTGCTTGTCTCTCACCTGTTTGCATCCAAGCTGCCACCTCTGTGTATACACATTGAGAGTCACCAACATTTGTCAGTTAAATCGCCCCCCACCCCCCCCCCCCCCCCCCCCCCAAAAAAAAAAAAA
>Ga0209611_10008810_pt1 | contig 15549 bp, 12 predicted proteins | sample S1TSphgellanicum_3_FD_187693 | JGI IMG/M metagenome (GOLD analysis project Ga0209611, IMG submission 187693) | Host-associated microbial communities from peat moss isolated from Minnesota, USA - S1T2_Fc - Sphagnum magellanicum MG (SPAdes) (version 2) | ecosystem: Host-associated > Plants > Peat...
CTAGAGCGCCGGTCCAGTAGAAGTACTTGACCTAAAATGCAAGATATGGGTGTTGTCAAAACTGGGGATTTTCGTGTTCGTTTTTATGCATAGGCGTAGCCCGTCGTAGACATCGCTAAAAATCTGACCCTGATATTTTACCCAAAATGGGCGTTTTACCCTAGTACACATACTTGAGATTTTGTCAACATATATTAGTGGACCGGCTCTCTAGCCTATAAATTGCTACGGTCAGGTGGTTACTTTGCAGAATATGGCTCTGTTAATTTTTCTAAGAATAAGAGTGAAACTGGTACAAGTGATTATTTTGAGGGTAGGTTGTTAGATGGCAAACCCTACTTGGGATTAGGAAATTATGCAACCAGTATGATTGATAATTATTGGTATTTTAATACTTACACAACTCATAAATATATTCACAATATTAACAATAAATTTAAAGTTATGGAAGATTTCTATAATTTAACTATTAGAGAAGTTTATGCGAAATACATTTTATATTCGTTAAACTTTGGGATTTTAGACGAACTAAGATTCTTTCATCGCTTTCACCAGAATATTGGAGAAATTTTTCAAGACGAATTAAATCTTGCAAGGCATCAAGGTTGGCTTTACCAAGAAGGCAATATATGGAAAATTTGTCAAGATAATTTTAAGAATATGAGTTATATACGCAGCTTATTTTATAGCCCACAAGTGCAAAAGTGGATGATCAATAGCTAAGCTAATTTTGAGTTTTTCTAGACGTTTCAGGCTGCTTTTTTGTAAAAATAGTCAGTAATACAGAACCTATTAAGTAGTGGTGACCCAAACACAAGAGTCCCGCACAGGAACCTAGATGCTCACGGCTAGTGGAACTGTAGAGTCTAATTCCACCTACAATGACTGGTATAAACTGAGGTTCTGAAGAGTTTCTTGTCGTTAAATCTACTAGGTAGAAGCGTCCACCAGGAGAAAGCACCCGCGCCACCTCACCAAAAACTTGTTGAGGTTCCAAATAATGCAAGAAACTGAAGGTGTTGAAAATAGCATCAAACTGACCATCGGCAAAGGGAAGAGAATTAGCTTTGCCCTCAATATAAATTAAGCGTGGATGGTGACGGTTATTTCGTCGTGCGACACGCAACATCTCAGTAGATAAATCCAATCCGATGCCTTGCAAATCGTTGAACTGACTTGCAAGGCGCTCAAGCAATTGTCCAGTACCACAGCCTAAGTCAAGTACATTCGACCGGACTGGCAAATCGACATACTCCAGCAACCGTTTGTGAATAGCTTGGTAAAATACAGTAGGAAAAAGCCAGTCGTAAATCAGTGCCCAGAGGTCGAATAGTTGCTTTTTGTTACTAATAAAGTCATTAGTCATCGGTTTTTAAAGTCAGACCCAATGAAAAAGGTTTCTTCCCCCACACCCCACACCCTTTGAAACCTTAGTGAAGGAGGTTCGAGCCTCCCCTCCTTAAGCATAGCTAGTTAAGATGTCGTATCAAGTGCAGTTTTAAGTTTCAGCTTGATGTCTGTTCCTTTTTTGAGGACGACCTCACCACCAGGACTAGACAAAACAAAAGCACTTGCAGCCGCACCACCAGCTAGCGCACCGTGCTTGAATTTTGCTTTGTTACCAAGAAAGTGACCTGCAACTGCTCCACCTAAAATAATGCCAGCATTCTGAATGAACTTGCCTTTAGTTTTTGTCTCTAGTTGAGTGTTTACTAAAGTGGCATCAATAGGAGAAGTTGTACCATCTTTAAGCACTATGTCATCAACAACTAGATGCAAACTCGCTTTCTTCCCTTTAGCCGCTTTGACCACATCTTCAAGATGTCCCTGAATTTGAGCATCTTTGAGAGTTGGATTTCCTCCAAGCAAAGAGTTTTTGACGCGCAGAGTAAAGCGCTCGTTGTTGGAATTTTTACCAGTAGACAAATCTTGATCCAGTATGCTGTCAAAACTAGTGTCTGCTGGTACAGTTGATTGCGGAGTTTTAGCATTACTCGTAGTTGTGCTGGTGTTGTTAGCAGAAGTAGAAGTGTTGCTGGTCTTATCATTTGGCTTACTACAAGCAACAGTGCTACTAAGTAAAACAACACCCAGTAGTAATGGCGTTAACTTTTTCATCGTTGTTTTGTTAAATTAATTAAGCTATGAGATTACGGGATTAAGATGATACTTGTCAAGTACACTGAATACGGATACGTCCCTAATAATTGTTCACAGCTAACGGTAACAGCAAAAGGCTGACTACTCGACCATCTGGTAATTGATAAAGATGCAATACTCCTCCCAGTTGTTGCATGAGGTTTTGGCAGATAAGTAGGTGTAAACCTGGTGGTTGGTCCAGGGTGGAGGGAGCAAGCACATCCTTAGGAGTATCTTGATGTAGATCTACCAGTAACTGTGGTTCAATTATGCCATTGTCTGTAATTGACACCTCTAGCAATCGCTCATCTAGACGGCGACACCAAATATCAATTCTGCCCCCGTCTGTGGAACGGTGACAGGCAGTAACCAACAATTCATAGAGAACTAATTCAATTTTCACAATGTCACCAGCGATCGCCAGTGAGGAGTTAGGATAGCCTGAGGTTAAAACCTCAGGAAGGAGTGAGGAGTTTTTTCCTAACTCCTCACCCTGCACTTGTTGTCCCAAACCATGCACACCAACCCACAGCTTTTTTTGTTGCAGTAAATTTTCAATTCTTTCGAGCGATCGCTTTAGCAAACTGGCAATTGATATAATTTCTTGGCTGGTGTGCAACTGCCACTGCTCAAGTTTTAGTAATGTAGTCATGGCAGCGGTGGCGTTGTCTAACTGTCGTAGCAGTTGCTGGTAGTGCAAGGAAGTCTGTTCTTTTTTAGGAATTCTCAAACCATGCATTTGACTGAGTAACGATGGCACCGTTCTTTGAACATCCTCTAGACGACGATGTTTGTACCAAGTGAGTTGTTGTAATTCTTCGGTTTTTGACTGGAGAATTTGGGTCATTTGTAAATGGCGACGCGACCAAGCTAGTTGACCAACTAGTGTTTCTGTGGCACTAAGACTCTGTTGTGACCACTGACGCTCTAAATTGTCTGCCATCAAAACCACACCTGTGGGTTCATAATCAGCAGTGGTGCGTAATGCCATCACTAAAATTTGACCAATGCTTTTGCCATTCAACCATTTTTTTGTATCAGAGGGCACATCATTAATGTTCAGGGTCAACAGACTATCTATAGCAAGCGCCCACTGAATCAGTGCCTCAGTTTGCAGTGGGATGGGTGTATCTGCGACTGTAAACAGACTATTGGCAATCACCCCAGGTATAATCTGGGCTACATCCTGTCCAGGCGTCCAGGATAGCAGTATCGCCACCGGACAGTTGAGAAGGGATGCTATTTGTTCCAATGCTACATGTTCTAACTGCTGTACAGGGTTGCTGGCTGCACTCTGTGCCTGTTCTAGGCTACGTAGGCTTTGCTGAAAGCTCAGTAAAATTTTTTGCTGATGCTCAGTCTGTTGGTGAAGTTGCCACTGACGGACAGTCACACCAATCTGTTGACTCACAACTTGAAGGAGTTCTTTTTCTACAGTTGTCCAAGAACGATTCACCTCAGTTGTGATTACCAAAAGTGCTTCTGGTATATGACATTGAGTACAGTTACTAATTAGAAGCGATCGTACACCGTTTTCGACAAAAGAAGCACGCCAGTTAAAAAACCGCAAATCTTCAAGCGACGCTTTCCTTAAAGGGAACCCCCGCACAGAAGTGTCCTCCTCTAAATTTTCAATACTCACTGCTTCTTGTGCATTTTGCAAAAGCTGACAATCCACTTCTTTAATGGGATCGAGGGTAAATGTCAGCAGTCTCTTATTGTGCGTTTGGCTTTGGTAAAAAATTTTATATCTGTTTCTTTCGTGCTGTAATAGTACAAACCGTGTGGCAGAAAGTCGCTCCAAAAGTCTTGCTGCACAATTGCGTAAAACTTCCTGAAGGTCACCATCACGATAGATAGCCTGGGCAACTTGACCAGTCAGTTGAGCGTCTTGTTGAATTTTTTTGATCGTGATTTCCATGCCTTCACTAGGTGTGACCAGGGAGATTAACCCAGCAGCACCCTTGACGAAATTTTTGTCCGCCTCCGTCCAAATCCGAGCTTCTTTGGCTTCCACTGCTAAAAAGCCAAGCAAGTCCTTTTGCCAGATGATGGGGGCTGCTAAAAGTGAGCGCACTCGCAGGCGTTTCAGCAGATTACCTGTGAAACTACTTTTTAGAGAACTGCGTCCTTCTCCAATCGAGACAATTTGATTGACTGACAAAGCATAATAAAAGTCGCTCAACTCCTGCACTGTCATTCCTGCGGCTGCTTGTTGATTGCTGCTTCCTGACACCAAATTGACCAGATGATTACTCACTCGCAGCCAAAAGTAGCGCCTTTCTGGTTCAAACCAGTAAATATTTGTGCGGGTCGGCAAAACAAATTTATGGGTGGCTTGCACTACTACTTCTAGTTTTTGCTCTAGGTTACTTAGGGTGCGCAAATTTTCTAGCAATTGGAACAACGGCTCATCAGAACGCCTAGTTTGCTTATGCAGCAAATCTATTTCAATTTGATAAAGCACAGCCCCCAGTTCGCCTAAAACCATCATCAGTCTTGCTTTTGCTTCTCCATCCAGCAAGTAGCCCCAACGCTCGGAACCTAGCAACACTAAACCTAAACACCGGTCTTTATAGCGAATGGGCAAAATAATCGTTCCCTGGATCTTAAATTTTTGTGCCAGTTCCTGCCATCCCTCAGCCCGGATTTCGGCTCGTAAATCCGCTACACCCAAGGGATGCTGTTCAATTACTACTTGCTCAAATAGATCTCTAGGGCTAAGAACCAATCGTTGTTGCAAAAAACTGGTGTCACTACTGGGCGTGATACCCCCCTTGCCAAATAATATGTGATTCAGTCGGTCGTATAAAGCAATCCAAATCAGGCTGAAGCCAAACTGCTCTTTGAGATAAGAAATAGTCGTTTCAATCAGAACGTCAACATCATCCTCGTCCCGCAGGCTTTGGAGAATGCGCCCTAAAGAAAGGATCTGTTGTTCGGCGGCGTCTTGTTTTTGTGGCTGCCCCATCTGATTATTGGTTAATTTAACTTGATACTATATAAGATGCCCAGAATAACACTCTGAATATAGCTATCCTATTTAAGATCTGGACAAGGGGGATCAAGGAGAGGTGTTTGTGATTCCTGCGCGGATTGCTGCTATAAGAGATTTTGGATTTTAACGGCAGATGGACGCAAATAATTTTCTGTTACATCCGCGTGCATCTGCAGTTGCAATTTTGGATTGGGGATTAAACCAAGTTGGATGATATATATCAAGTTTTAGTTCGCCCGCTTTTGTTCTCTGTGGTCAAAACAGATCCAGAGTGGTTACATCAGCAGACAATTCGGAGTTTAAGCTGGCTGGGAAATACTTACCATCGTCCACCGGCGATTTGGGTGAACAGATACTTAAAGCAGTCTTTATGTCTATTGGATCGGCGTCTGGAACAAACTCTGTTTGGACTACACTTTCCTAACCCTGTTGGTTTGGCAGCTGGGTTCGACAAGGATGGTGTAGCAATTCCAATCTGGTCCAGTCTTGGTTTTGGCTTTGCAGAAGTGGGAACTGTGACTTCTCATCCACAGCCAGGAAATCCGCCTCCCCGATTGTTTCGCTTGCCTTTGGACAAGGCCGCCCTCAACCGGATGGGCTTTAATAATTGTGGATCTGCGGCAATGGCAGCACGGCTAGCACAAATCAAGCATGAGTTAATATCAATACCTATAGGGATCAATTTGGGGAAATCTAAGGTAACACCGTTAGAAAAAGCCGCAAAGGATTATCTCAATAGTTTTCGCTTACTTAAGAATTGTGGAGACTATTTTGTTGTTAATGTGTCTTCCCCAAATACGCCAGGTTTGCGATCGCTTCAAGACTCAGCCATGCTAGGTTCGATCTTGGATGCCCTGCAACAGGAAAATGACTCACATAAGCCTGTTTTTGTCAAGATAGCACCGGATTTGGAATGGGAAGCGATCGCTGACATTATTTCCTTGACCAAAACCTACCAACTCGCTGGAATTATCGCTACTAACACCACCATCCGCCGGGATGGACTGAAAACTCAGATGATTACCCAGACAGGCAAATCTCCACAGGAAGAAGCAGGTGGTATAAGTGGTGCGCCTTTACGCGATCGCTCATCTGAAGTCATTCGCTTTATTTGGCAGCAAACCCAAGGACAAGTACCGATTATTGGTGTTGGCGGCATTTTTACTCCTGAAGATGCCTGGGAGAAAATTACTGCTGGTGCTTGTCTCATCCAAGTTTATACAGGGTGGATTTATGAAGGTCCACTGATGGTACGCCGTATTATCGAGGGTTTACTCTCTTTGTTAGAACAAAACGGATTAAATTCCATTTCTGAAGCTGTGGGTCTAGAAGCAAAAAGCAGTCAACAATGAAAAGGGTGTAGGGGGTAGGGTGCAGGGTGTGGGGAACCCCATACATAAATGCAGGGGTGTAAAACTTGGATGTCGTATAACTTGGCTGCACTCTCCGCTTGATCGGGCATTTTTCTTTGATTTCATACATAAATGTAGGGGCGCCTTCCCCGTTTGGGGTGTGGTTGTTTTCTCTTCCCCCACACCCCACACCCTACACCCCACACCCCGTTCTTGGTCAACAGTCAACATAATTAAAGATGCAAAGTTATTTGGGTAACAGCTTAATTTTTGCCTTTTAACTTTTACCTTCTTCTTGGGGAAAAAACTCCTTAGTTTTTCTGGAATATGTCCAGGCAATGCCATCTGGGTCTTTATTGCGACTCCACTCAGTAAAATCTGGATCTTCTCGCCGTTTATATACTGTGCTGGAATAAACATTTAGTCGTTTCGCAAGCTCAGATTGAATGAGAGAGCCAAAAATTAACTGTTTTTCCAGTGGTCGTTTTACTTCCTCCTCCGTTGGCTGTGGTTGTGATTCAATTTCTGTTTCTGTTTCTTGCTCCTGGTTGGGCTGTGGTGGTGCTAGAAATGTTAAGGCGGTGGCAACTGGTTGAGACGAAAGTTGTTTAGGTGGCTCACTACTGTCAAGTATGCTGCCCAAAGTGCTAGCAGTTATAAAGTAATAAACATTGCTTCCGTCCTCAGAGTCAAGGGCGCGGGCACCAAATTCCACCGATTTAGTGTCTAAGTAACGTTTTGCCATTTCTCCAGAAAAATTTCCCTTGATTGCCAAGTCTATCGGCGTAATCCTGCCTTGGTTTTCCCGAATCAGTTGGTTGAAAATCGGGTTAGCTTGCTGACACCACTGTTGCCATCTATAGTACTGCCAAATATTGAAAGCCAAGACTAGTAGAATTACTGCCACCCAAATTTTCCAGGTGGCAACAAGGAAAATAATCAAAAACGAGATCGGCAAAAGTAGAACGAGAAAACCCTTGCCGTAGCTTTCTATTGTTTTTTCACTCATGGCGATTTTTGCCAAGATGTTTTTTGGAAAATAATATTATTATCTTGGCAAAAATTGGGACATTTGTTTGTTGTATTTGTTGTTTTGCCGAAATTTTTCTAGGATACTACCGCTGACCGATACAGTGAGGTCACGTTAATGAGGGCGATTTTCCCGACCATAATAGACGCCCAAAATGACGACAGTCTCGTCCTCGTAACGAAATGTAAAACCTCTGGAATTTGCTCTTAGTTGCGCTTTAGCGCTCTTAACAGCAACAAACATTTTGGGTTTATCTTCGCAGCGTCAGCTTCCCATCCCTTGCGCGAAGGAGTGCTCTTTATCAGGGAAGAAAAACCTCATTTTTCTACCTACACCTTGAAAGGGCTGGTTCTAGCAACCCCAAAATTAATTTCCCAGCTACTTGACATCTATCACTACATATACTACATTCGTAATACGAGTTAATGTTCACAATAGCAAGCAAATGGAAGAATAAAGTATCTTGTTTAATTCTTCATGAAAACATTAGTAAAAACCCCTTGGTCAAAAGTTAAATTTAGAACTCACAATTTAGTATGTGGCAGGTAGCTCAATGGTAAAGCACCAATTTTGCCCGAAAGGGCCGAAGAATTGAGGGTTATCGCTTTTAACGACACCCCCCTTGATTCGCCGGAGATGCGGGTTCAAGTCCCGCCCCGCTACACAAAAAATGTGGCGGATAGCTCAGATGGATAGAGCGCCAAAAACATCCTTGTTCACCCCTTGCCTGCAAAGGCCGAAGAATGAGGGTTATCGTCTGTAAAACGGGAGGTCGCAGGTTCAAATCCTGCTCCGCCACCTTCCATTTTTGCCTGCAAAGGCTGGGAGATCAAACAATGAACTACAACAAGTTCTTTGCCCAAAAAGGTACACCACAAACTCAGCCAATCCCTGGACGGGAAGCAGAAATGCGCCAAGGACGTTCTCAGGGTTGGATGTTTGATGCTGGCATTTGGAAAATGCTACGGCGCTGTTTGCTGATTGGCACAGCACAAAGCACTTACTATGCTGGAAAGCAGGAATTGACTGAGGATTTTGTGACGGTCGTAAGACAAGTGATCGCCACAAATCCTCAGCGTGTAGCCGAAGAAATCCTTTACGCTAGCGATGGACGCGCCATTAACAACAGTGCGCCAATCTTAGCTTTGGTGTTGCTATCGATGGGTGAAGCACCAGAAGCCAAAAAGGCATTTGGGGAAATCTTCCAGCAAGTTGTTCGCACAGGTAGTCATTTTTATGAATGGCTGAACTACACCAAGTCTATGCGGGGATTTGGTAAGGTTGTACGGGAAGCTGGGAAAAATTGGTTCTTACGGGAAGATGTTAAAGGTTTAGCTTACCAGTTGTTGAAGTACCAGCAACGCTATGATTTCTCCCACAGGGACGCTTTGCGATTATTCCATGTCAAACCACCAACAGTAGAACACCAACAACTATTTGAATGGGTAGTCAAAGGTTGGGAAGTATTGCCAGCAGAAATTCCCTCTGCGGTGTTAGCACAGATTTGGTGGTATGAGTGGCTGAAACGTAATCCAGATCAGACACATGAAGCTATTTCCCAAGGACGCCTAACTCACGAAATGGCTTCCCCTGTAGGCAAGATGGATAAATCGGCTTGGCAATTGCTGTTCAACGAAATGCCAATTGGTGCATTGCTGCGTAACTTGGGTTCACTGACTGAACTAGGTGTTTTGCAAGCTGATGAACAAGCCAATTTACACCGAGTGGAAGCAGTTCTTAACAACAAGGAACATCTACGTAAAGGTCGTATTCATCCGATTGATGTTTTGAAAGCACTTAAAACTTATGAATCTGGTGGGAGATTAGGACGCAGCAAGAAAACTTGGAACCCTCTTGATCGAATTGTGGACATTTTAGAAAAGGCGGTGGAACTGTCTTTTGATGTGGTTCAACCCACAGGCAAAGTGTTCATGCATGCCATAGATGTTTCTGGTTCTATGGGAAGCTTAATTGCGGATATGGGACTAAGTTGTTGTGAAGTCGCCACAACAATGGCATTGGTAACAGCAAAGGCAGAGAAAAACTACATAATTCGCGGCTTTGCTACCGACTTCCGCGACTTGGGTATCACCGGCAAAGATAGTTTTAGTTCTGCTGTTCGCAAAGCTAGCAACCAGAATTTCGGCGGAACAGATGCGTCTGTTGCTTACGACTGGATGATTAAGAACAAGTTTAAAGCAGATGTCGTCTGCTTTTGGACTGACAGTGAGTCATGGGCCGGTTATAAGCATCCAAGTCAAGCGCTTGCTACGTATCGGCAAAAGGTGAATCCCAATGTCAAGGCTGTTTATGTCACCCTTGCACCTTACCAGATTACCCTGGTAGATCCAAATGATTATCTGTCATACGATATTGCGGGCTTTGATCCTGGCGCACCGCAAATGATACAGATGATTGTAAGTGGGGATGTGTAAGTTTACACCAGTTTAAAAACCTGTTAAGTACCTGTGCAAAATTAATTGCATAATGCCATCGCCTGAAATGCTTGTCACAAGGTCATTCCAGCTTAAATAAATGTGTAATTAATTTTGCGTGAGTACTTATATTACTTTTAGTTTTGCCTGCAAGCAAAGGTATTATGGCAGGTTTTATAAATATACGGATGCGCGGATTAAATCCAGGATTCTACTGAAAAGCTGTAAACTTGCTCAATTCTAGTGAAGTCGCTGTCAGCAGAGACGAGATAAATTATTGGCTTAAAACTTAGCTTGTGAGCGGGTTTCATGAAGAAATGCTAGGCACTCCTCTAAGTCCTCTCCATGCCAAGTACCAGCAAATTTGAGCAAGTCTTGACCTGTAGAACCTCGTCGGATCACAGATACAAGTATTGCTGTGTGGAGGCAGCAATTCTCATTTTAAGGTTTCATGACATTGAACCCCTTACAGTCAGAGGGTTTTACAATTCTTAACGAATCTGGGAATCGCTGAAACGGCGCAAAATCGTTTCAAAATGAGAATTGCTGGTGTGGAGGTGGGAGCATCACGCTACAAAACTTTGTAACAACTCAAACTTCAAGAGTCCAAGTCTGACTACCAATCTTGATGACATTTCCTGCATTCAGCGAGACAGGTTGGTTAGGGACAACTCGCTGTCCGCCTACAAAAGTGCCATTGGAACTACCTAGATCAATGAGCTGGTAGCGACCTGTACCCTGAGGGTCAGTGAGTTTAATAATTTGGGCATGGTAGCGTGAACACAGGTTATCGTCAAGAATGAGGGTGTTGCTTGGTTCTCGTCCAATGGTGAAGGGGCTAGGTGACAAAATAGCGATCGCACCTGAAGAGTTATTGACCAAACGTGCAGCCTGATCTCCCCTAGAATGTGGGTCAAGAAGTGTCGGAGAAAGCGTTAGGCTATCATGAGTTGGTAAACTGGCTCTTACGGGTGAATCACCTTCAAGGGCAATACCATTAGCTTCAACGGTAGCACCTAGGGGGGGGTTACTTGAGTTAGGGTTGCGACCGGAGATAATGTTGACCTGCTGTACGGGCGGCGGTAGTATTTGTGGGCGACCAGCCTGAGCAATTTCCGCTTTTAGCGCTGCTTCGTATTCGGCTTCCTCTCTAGCACTCATGCCTTCGACTTGACGAATTATCCCATGAGCCTGAGGGAAGCTGATGTCGTTTACCCGCACATCTTCTAAAGCAAAACCTAAAGAATAGGAAACGTCGGTCTTGTCTAGGATGTATTGCCGGATGTGCGCTCTCCCTTGAGTTGTCAACTGTTGGACAGGCAACTGACCAATTGCCGCCCCCAGAGTATCTTTGACCGCACTTACAAGGGCTGTGATCGGGTCAGATAATTCCAAAGCTACTCGTTGCGGGTCTACCACCTGATACATGACATTCAGGGAAACATTAATGAGATACTGGTCTTGTGATAAAAAGTCTCCATGAGATATAATTTCCAGGTTGCGAATCTTAGTGTCTACTAGAATCAGATCGCATTGTTCCAGCAAGGGTAAGGCGAAGCTGAAATGACGCCCTGGTTGCAATTTCCGCACGAGACGACCATTTTTGATCAACAACCCTGTAGAGCCTGCTTCAATAAAGTCCATGCTCCAACCGACCCAGCGCTCTGGGATAAACGTTTCGATCAAAGGAGGAGAGTTGGTGGACATCAGACGATACCTAGAACAGTAACGAATTGACACTCCCACGCCTAGAAGGCATAAGATTCTAAGAAGATCTCACTTCTTATATCCCTTAAGGGTTCCCAGGCACAAGAAAGTTCACCCCGTTCGCATTAGCGATAGCGTTAGCGAGTACTCGAGCGTTAGCGATAGCGACGGAGGAGCGTCAGCGTCTCCCCTTGGGAGAAGGGTAGAGTGTTGTTTCCTTTGCAGTTCTCGTGAATTCGAGTACTGGGCGTCAACTTTCCCGCAGTCCGCAGGTAGGTTTTTACGTCTTGGCTGACTAACCAATTGTAGCATTGGATATTTTTTTATATGTTCGTCCCTAAGTCTTGTCAAAGCATCTTTTCCAAGAACTGCTGGGCACGCTCACTCTTCGGGTGAGCAAAGAACTCTTGAGGTGGGGCATCTTCAACTAGATGTCCCTGATCTAAAAACAAGATCCGATCAGCCACTTCCCTCGCAAAGCCCATTTCATGGGTGACAATCGCCATCGTTATTCCTGTTCGGGTAAGACTTTTGATGACTTCTAACACCTCTTTCACCATTTCTGGATCAAGGGCGGAGGTAGGCTCATCAAACAACATTATTTCTGGCTTCATTGCCAGGGCTCGGGCGATCGCCACTCGCTGCTTTTGTCCTCCTGATAGCTTAGAGGGATAAACATCTGCTTTTTGCACTAAACCAACTTTCTCTAGTAGTTCCAACCCTTCTTGTCGTGCCTTTTCCTCTGGAACTTGCTTCACCTTCATCGGTGCGTACATCACGTTTTTCAGGGCAGTCATGTGAGGGAATAGATGGAAGTGTTGAAACACCATGCCAATATTCTGACGAACCTTCATGATATTAGTTTTTGGGGCAGTGATGTCAACTCCATTGATGTAAATCTTCCCTGCCGTCGGAACTTCAAGTAAGTTTATGCAGCGCAGAAAAGTTGACTTACCTGAGCCGGAAGGACCAATAATAGAAACAACTTCCCCAAGTCTGATCTCTGTAGAAATTCCTTTCAAAACCTTGAGGCTGCCAAAAGATTTATGCAGTTGTTCAACTTTAGCTACAACGTTGAAATTTTCGTTGAATTTCATATTTATCTCACTTACTACCCTGTTACACGGGGGTCTTTGATTTCGCTAAAAATTGATTCCATCTTTTCTGTTAACGCAGTCGCATTTGCTATGCTCAATGCCTTTAAGCTTTGAGGAGGAGAACTATTAGGAGACTTGAAACCCGATACCATGAGACTGACACTTATGTATAATAAACACTTTGCTTATTAGCGTACTACTTAACGTTCTACATATCCTAGTCAAATAATCTGTATTTTTAGCTACAAAATTAAATGCGCTTACCCTGTGAGGTCTAAAAGGCAGACTCTAAGCCCTTTTCACTTCTGACGACTGACTCATGTATTCTGCTGTATTGCTTCTGACAGTATATATAAGCTATAGAATTAGCTTGTTTGTTGTGAGCAATTACTCAAAAGGAGGTTAAGATGAATCGTCATCTTTATGAATACTCCATTTCATACAAAGGATATCTCATTATTCCCTTTGTTTTTGGCAAGGCTGACCACTATAACATTCATTCGTATAAATTGTTATCAGAAATCGGACGGAAAAGCCAATTTCATAAAGCCGAGAATCCGGCAGAGATTTATAGTAGTAGCATGAATACCACAATTGCTATTGCTAAAGAACACATTGACAAACATTCAGATTTTGTTAGCCATAGCGATAATTTTAAGCTTCGCTACATTTACCGCCATAATTTGATCATTATTTTCAAAGAAAGTGGTAAGTATTTTTACGACCATTACCCACCGGACTCATTAAATAATATTGCTGCGCCAAAATTATTTAAATCAGAATATGAATGCCTATGTTGGATTAAGCAGGGGCTTGATGGATCGCATCCTAAACGAAGCTAGTGTAGCATATGGAGAGAAAATTGTAACCGCAGATGCACACTAACAAATACAGCAAATTATCTGCGTCCATCTGCGGTTACAAATCTAAATCCAATCACGGCAACCAAAAATTAGGCATAACAGATTTCCCAATTTGACTCATAGTTCTGTTAACCGACCTTGCAAATTGAATATGCATTTCATCTGCTTCAACAGGTAAAATCTTTGCCAGATTACCCTCTCCTAAATAAGAAATCACGAAATTTGCCGCTTCTAAACCAGTAACGTAAGCTTTTTCTTGTGACCATGAACCTTGGCGATTCACAATCCAATCACCACTCATAAATACATTCTCAAAACTAGTTTTTGCTGGCAACATATACCGATAGCTACCTGGGGCAAAGTGAGACACTGCCTGAGGTAAACGAATCACACTGCTGTCAATTACCTTTGCCTCCCGAAACCCTGGTACACAAATTGCTAAATAACGTTGGACTAAAAGCACAATTTCCTTATCTTCTAAGGGAAGAAACTGATTTGCGTGATAAAAATCAGCTTCAATCACCGTCCCTGGTTCATCCTGATATTCATCATGCAGTGCATTTAAATCAAAAAACGTCCATCCTGTCGTTGTATCGAACCCAAAGCAAGCATTAGAAGGTCGGGGAATATCAATTTTGCGGTCAAACCACAACCGAGTTGCCAGAACATCAATCCCTCCCAAATTACTCAAATTTCGGAATTCCTCACGGCTTTGTAAGCTAGGACTACTTGATAAAATCTTTTTTATCCCAGTGATACCAACAGCAAAAATCACTGCATCAGTATCAAACACTTCATCATTACAGACAACTCCTGTGACTCGATTATGACTATCAACCATTAAATCAGTCACTCGGCAGTTTGCGAGGACTCTTGTCCCAGCTTTTTCAATGTGTTCCAACCAAGGGCGAAAGATTTTTTCTCCCACTGTTCCCCGACACCAGACCACATCAAAATCAGGTTGATGCGCCAGAATAAAAAAATAAAGCATTCCTAAAGCAGCCGCCGCTGAACACTGTTCTCCTGGGGCAAACAAGCCTACCAATAACATTGGTTCAAACGATTCACGATAAAGTCTTGCAGAAACACCAAAATCTTTAAACAATTCTCGGGCTGTGACAAAGTCATAACGTCGCCAAGCTTCATCAGAATTATCAAAATCAATCACAGCGTAAAGTAAAGGCAAGGCGCTGAGACGGTCAACTAATGGCAGGCGCTTAAACTGTGTGTAGAGAAAAGTTCCCAAAGGCGTCGGGAGTCTTGGCAAGTTTTGAAAGATGGGTGATTCAACTTCCAACCCCATAGGAGAGTACTGAGATGAACGAGTCCAAGTGGTAAAAGGACTTATTCCTAATTCATTGATCAGGGAAAAGATGTTTCTGTAAGGATACCAGAAGCCGTGAATACCTGCTTCTGCAGAACGCCCTGCAGCTGTTTTCCAACCCGCTACTAGTCCACCAGGATAGGAACCCGCTTCTAGAAGTGTCACATCGTAACCTTGTTTTGCCAAATGGTAAGATGCTCCTAAGCCAGCCCAGCCTGCGCCAACGACTACCACTCGTTTGCCTTGTGACACTTCTAAGATGGGGAGTGGGGAGTAGGGAGTGGGGAGTGTGGGGAGTGGGGAAGAAAGATTTTCATCCATGACGACCTGTTTAGTGTGGAGATATTCTACTAGAAGTTCTCTACACTAACAAAGCCTGCCTACGCAGGTTCTAAAAATTTTAGCCTGCGCAGGCAGGCTTTGGTATAGTCCTTTTGGATCGCGTACACTGCCAAGTATGAAAATGTTCTTTATCCTCCACTCCCCACACTCCCCACACTCCCCACTCCCCACTCCCCATCAAATAGCACTTGCGGTTAATATTGAGTTCAGAGTATAACCGAAAACATATATATCGCTTTATGAGCAATAATCTAATGACTCA
>Ga0209611_10008812_pt1 | contig 15549 bp, 14 predicted proteins | sample S1TSphgellanicum_3_FD_187693 | JGI IMG/M metagenome (GOLD analysis project Ga0209611, IMG submission 187693) | Host-associated microbial communities from peat moss isolated from Minnesota, USA - S1T2_Fc - Sphagnum magellanicum MG (SPAdes) (version 2) | ecosystem: Host-associated > Plants > Peat...
AATTCTTATACACTAAATAATAAAGCATAACCCTAAAAATCCAAATGATATTTTGCCATAAGCCTTATTACAACCCTAATTATACAAACCCTAACAAAAAAAAATCTTAGTGATATATGTCCTAAACCCAAAAAACTATACAAACTATACAAATTATATAATGCAAAATACATTAATCTTTAAAAATAATCAAATAAATTTCAACAAAACCAAAAGAGAAGATATGTCTTTTACCTTTGTGTGATCTCTCCAACTTAATTTTTTTCCACTCTTTTTGAAGAAGATATAGAATGCAATTGTATTACTTCACATATGTGTAAACCCTAAAATTTTCCCCACAAATTTAGCCTACTTTAGATTAATTACTATACATTTGTGAAAAACTTATTAATTAATTTATGTGTCTCAACCCTAAACCTAATGGTTAAGTTAGTAGGGTATGTAATTAATAGAGTAGCTAGGTTAGTAAGGTAGGTGGTTAGTACAATAGCTAGGTCAGTAGGATAACTACTTATTAGGGTAGTTGTGTCAATAGGGGATAATAAATAAGGTACCAAGGTTGGTGCAATACTTATGAGGGTAGGAAAGTGAGTAGGGTAGCTATGTGTGAGGTCAGGTCCAAGAAAAACGGCCAAGAACAAAAAAGTACAGTGGTCAGCAGCAAAAAGAAATCGACTGTGATGAACCCCATCCGGCGCCGAATGAAAAAACGCAACCCATCCAGTGGACAGAACCGCCAACTGGTACATTGGTAGCTGTTGATTCACTCTGCCCCCTCTTGAGTATAATGGAATGGTTCGTATATTCCCAAACAGTTCTGCACCTTGTGGAATAGCTAGTCTCTTCCCACACCGTAAAGCACTACCTGGATTTTTCCCTTGCATTTTCAGCTCCGTTGCCTGCTTGAAGAAACCTGTTCTCAGTAACCGGTTTCTTTTGCGGTGGAAAGTACTAGCCACGCTCTACTGGGATCTTGTGACCAGCGGAAGGTACCAGCCAGCCTGTCACTATTTCTAAAAAGTGAAAAAATCCCAGCTGTGGTTTAAGTAGGAAAAGGATCTGAGTATAGGCCCTTCCGTGATCTTCGACCTGTAACTTTTATAAAACAGGTCAAAACATGTTATGTGCCTTGTCACTTTGAAATTCACATGCAAAAGAAAGAAATGGTTGAAATACATTCACAGCCTTTGCTACCATGCACACATACAGAATCTCCAACTTTGAATCAAAGTCTCCACACTGTAAAGGTGGTTGAACCCTTGCTCAACAATTGTAATCTCCTTGTAATTGAATGCTAATGGCAGAGGCAGCATGCAATGCATTAGAAAGAAGCCAATAGCCCCTAGATTGAGTCAACGTGGATCAACAATTGGTGCCATGATTTTGTGACAGCATGTGCTATAGCCCAAGTCAAGTGAGATGGAACCCTAACCTGTAAATGGAGACACTACCTATGGTAACAAATGTTGATAGCATCATCATACTTAAGAGTTTCCTAGAAGAAGAGGATAACTCTACTGGCAAATCAGATTTTCACAGGTGTCTTGAGTTTCCAAAATGGAAGACCTAGCTTTATGCATGTTTTATCCTATTCTTGTTTACCCATACTACACTTTTTTGTCCAAGTAATGGTCTTCTATAGGGCTGATTGTGCACTTTCAACGAGACCTCTTTCATGCTGACACAAAACTTAGTGTCATTTGTTGCATATTGGCATGCTTTTGACATCACATGGCCAAAACAAAAACTTACAAAAGGTTTTACAAGCTACATGTAACTATTGAACACAAAGCTGCAGCCAAAGTGCGGAGGTTTAAAGCCTTTGGTTTTTACATAGGCTATGACCTTATCTATCAACTGAAATCTAACCGTAAAGGTTTCACAATTTCTGTTAGGGTTACCTCAATTGTGTTTGGTGCTTCAAACAATCCCATTGTGACATTTCATGGCACCCAACCTCATCAATAAAATTCACCACCATTGCAAATGTATCAAACCTTGACCTCAACATCCATAATTCAAAAGTTACAGTGGAAATTGCACAACTGTCTTGTGCTAGACATCAACATCCATAATTCAAAAGTTACAGGCGCAATTGCACAACTACCTAGTGCTAGCAGAATGTAGGTCTCCATGGTTTTTGCAAGCATGGCCAGGATGTGGTCCTTCACCAACTATTTCTGAGTAGGGAAATGAAGTTTTGAATCCCTACACATCACCAAGCAATGAAACCAAGGTGATTCCACAACAGACAGGGCCTTGTGCCCTTTTGTAATGAAAAGGACTAAGTCCTCAATGAATCACAGTTGTGGGGGTTCATCTTTTTTGTAACTCCCACAACCACCAAAATACTATGTGATGGTTGATGGCTACACGTGCCATTTCTTGTTTTTTTTTCCTACCTTCCCAAACCTCACCCTCAGTAGATTCTAATTTAATCTTATACCTAAGAAAATCATCTAAATGTTCACTCGACAAATGTTTCTTCATCAACAGACTTCCATGGCTAGGATTGTACTGGACAGGGCCTTTCCAAAATCTTGTTGTGCTCTGGGAGCTTTGCATCAGCTCAACTTGGGGAAAGGAACCAACGTGACAGATGATGCATTTCATCATTTTAAATGCATCATCTGCACTGCTTGGGCATTAATTATAGAAGTCAGGTTGTCAAGGACAAAAACAGACCAAATAGCGCTGGAATAATGCCATGACACCCAAAAATGTTATGTTTATGTAAGATACACATACCATACCCTCTGCACAGCTAATTGTTCTGTGCTTGCATATCATTCCAATTCTTGATAAACTCATCTTGCACTTGCACTTGTTGCACCTCTGACACAATGAAGTGGTTTCCTGTGATTCAAATGTGAGTCTTGTGTCACTTGCTCCAGCCCCAATGGAATCTTCAAACTCAAAGAAAGAGATTCCACCTATTTCTAACATAACTTGCAAATAAAAATCAACACCCAACACCGATTCCAACACCACTTCAAGCAACAACTAGTAGTTTAGTGTTTATCACCCACTGAATATCATGGCTCTTACAATGAGGGTTGTCAGAGAAAACCACAACATAGAAATAAGTTCTACAAACTAAAAGGAGAATGAACACACAGTAAGGCATTTTTCCTCTTTCTCCTCTCTCTTGGGTTTCAAAGCAAGAACACAGGGGTCTGTCAACAATCATGATCCTTTATTATGCACATTACACATTGCACACAATCTCTTGATGCAACATTTACAACATTGTTGTCATGAAGGACTCTCAAGAAACTTTCAAGTTTTTTTAACAATGCATAACCCATAACTTACCTGCATATTCATTAAAAAGTAAACAACGCCCAAGGAGATCGTCGTAATGTTGTATGATTTGATCATTGAAGGATCCACCAAGCATGAAAGAACGAAACTCAAAAACCCAATGTGAATGTCATATTCATACCTAGCTCCATTAGCACCCTGCTGCCTTAAGTAATGGTATTGATCGCAGGCTTGTAAAACTCAAGACCCAGACTGTTCGGATATACCGGTACAACACTGGAAAATACCTGTCATAGAAGGAGGGAAAAAAAGCCCTCGCACACTGACGACGGCGCACACGCGCAGTGTAGTGTGTCCGAAAGAAGTGAGCGTTCCAAGGGCGAAGAAGATCGCTGTGCATGATTTTGCTTTTGGAAAACAGGAGTGACGATTTTGGGTTGTTGTCGCGCGGTATGGAAATCCACATCGAGACATAATCATCTCTCTCTCTCTCTCTCTCTCTCACACACACACACACACACACACACACAATAACAAGACACTCATACGCGGAGATTGTTTTGCGTATACGTGATGGAAGAGGAGGAGGAGGAGGAGCATGTGGAGCGCGCATTACTTAGAGAGAGCATAACCCAAGTAACGAATTGATGACAAATGAATGTCGTGAGCATGGATCTTGGAGAAGCAGCTATGACTGACTGACGGTCTCCATGGCAATCACAAATCTGCTTCTAGTTTTATAAAACTTCCCTGTTTTTTCAGAGTAATGGTGCGTCGTCATGGATGCCACCTTCCTGCCCATCCCTTCCAGGTGCAAACAAAACAGCAAATGTGCCTTGTGAGCACAAATACCCTTTTTTGTTTGGCTTCAATTTCTGGAAAAAGGGGCTTTTTGGGAGCAACAAAACAAAGAATTTACTTACCCAAATTCCCATGCCCTTGGAGACTTTTTTGTCAATCACTCTCTAAATTTGCAGACCTAGAAAATGAAGTACCTGCAAATTCAATCAATTAATTTTGTGTTCATGATTTCAATGCAAAGACTTTTTTTTAATTGCAAGGAATCTGAAACACCTCGTTGGGATGGCACATGATGTTCGGAGCATGTTGTTGGCAAAGTTGTTTTGATGTTTTTTCTTTTTTCCTTTGCTTTTGATGCCAATTCTTTCTTGATTTTTTTCCTTAGGTTTTGAGGCATAATTGTTCTTTGATTTTATTTTTCTTCACTTTTGATGCTGATTCTTTTTTTTAACCATGGCTTGTTTGCTTGGGGTTTTTTTGCAATTGTTTCTTGAGTTTGCTTTCTTTGCTTTTGAAGTCAATTCTTCTTTTAACCATAGCTTGTTTGCTTGGGGTTTATTTGCAAATTTTTCTTGAGTGTTTTTTTCTTTGCATTTGATGCCAACTCTTCTTTTAACCATAGCTTGTTCACTTGGGGTTTTTTTGCTGCCATATGGAACAAACACTTCATATGAGCATCTATAGAATTTTGGGAAGCATCATTGGGATTTCATAAATCGATTTAGACACGTAATGAAGTTTTGGGCTGGAATTCGGTGATCACAGGTGCTTGCAGTCACAACTTTCTCCTTACTGGCTATCTCCTTTTATATCTTCCTGGCACCATTCTTGTGGTTGGCTGGTCTGGAATCAGCAGCCTTTGTGGTTTATTCCCCACTGGTATGACAAAGAGCTTTATTTCCTCCAACTGCAATCTATCTTCCTTCATTTTTCCTTCTTGACCTTTCATAAGGCTGGTTGCACATGATACCTAGTTTTTCATGGTATATGTCAACATCACACTCTCCAATCTCAATGGTAGAATCTCAATGATACTAGTATTTTGTTTCAAATGGTAATATACAAGGCAACAACACACATGAAAGGGTATGTCCAGGAATAAGATCTTGCGCTTCAAAAAAGCCGCATGCTCTGTGGCTTGTTTTGAGTATAACTGCCCATTCCATTCATGCAATCTTTCATGTAAACTTTTGTTTCCTGATGAGAAATGCCTGACGAGGATTTGTGCCCCATGTTTCCATGACACCAATTTCATAGCCTGAGTAGTGTCCACCCAAGTTTGATCAGGAATTCTTTCTGCACATAATCAGGATCTTCAAAACCTCTTTGGCAATCATGTCATAGTAGAAGACATAGCAATCTGTAGGAGCTGTCCAAGGAGTGTGAATCCCTAATTTTTTTTTTGCTGATGGCATTGGTGGTGTCAACTAAAAGCAGGTTCTCTCTGTGTTTCTCCTGTACATTCGTTGCTGTGCAATTGACCCAGCTGACCCTGCTGTGTTTGGCAATCTGGCATTCACCAAGCACAATGAGCAAATTTCAACAGCCAAGACACCAAGGGGTGCTGCTTTGGCCCCAGCTCTTTCCAATCCTAGTCCTCGTATCCGACCAGATGACACAGATCAAGAGAGTAGAATACAATATGTCAAACAAGTACGTATTGGGTGGAGCACTCCCCGAAGCTTGTATTCCTTTGCCGGGCTTAGCAGGGTTTTCTGCTCCTGGTTGGTCAGTGATGACTATTGTTTTGACAAGTCGAAGCTGCAGTGGCCGGTGGCTGAGGACGACATTCTGTTCTGTACACTTTGTAATGCTGAGGTAAGCCTGAAGCCACAAACATCTGTTTTGCAAATTCCACTGCCTAGAGATCTAAAGCAGGACTTTTTGCCTCCAATTTTTGCTGTCATAGACATGGCCACCTGCAATGTACCTGAAAAAAATTGGTTCAACAGTTAGTTGATGAAAGTAGTGATACCTGCATTGCTGCAACTTAGACCTGTAGTAAGTAGTCTCTGGATTTGAGCAACTCGTATTATGATACTTTCAGGTTTCTTATTTCAGATCCAGATTACCAGTTGCAGATGTGCAGATTGGTAGATAACTGTTATGTAAGTGGATAGACTACTTTGTTTTGAGATATTTGACTTTGCAAGCCCAGTGGGGGTTAATAGGTTCGCAAATACAGCAAGCATTGCCGGAGTTGTGACAAGTGTGTTGATGGGTTCGACCACCATTGCCGGGTATAATGCCATCTTCCCACCTTCAGGCAACTCCTCTGCTCACAGTGCTGGAATGCCCTGCCCAGAAGCAGATAAAACAAGAAAAAACCCACACCCTAGATGAAGCTGGCATGACTGAGAGTCTCTTACCTGCACCATAGAAGATACCACCTGCCTCCTCCCAGAGGTTGGCTTTATATGGTCGCAGTCCTGGGCTTCCTGGTTGGTCCCACATTCCAGTACTTCACTGGGCAGAAGATTTCACTGCTCAAAGCTTCTCAAAACTTGACTGGGAGATTTGTCTATATGTGGTCACTTTGCCTGGCTGGTTTTTGAAATCCTTCAGAGCCTGTCAAGTAAAGAACAAACAGCTGAAAATTAAGTGTTCTGCAACCTTACAGTCAATCCCCTCCAGCAAATTCAGGGGCCAAAATCTGTCATGCATGGGTGCATTATGGGGAATATCGGAGAATCGCAGCAATCATGTGAAGAATATGGAACATTCTTGACTTACCTGTGGCTTGCATACCAGCAGCTGCTGGACTCACATTGTTTTAAAGGTAGATCCTGGTAGTTTCATGTCATTGTGGAATTCACAACACTGGTAGATGCAGAAGCCCATGTAGATCTTTTAGTGTACACAACTAAAAAGTTTCTTTATTGCATGGATGATCAAGCTGCATGGCTCTTCTAAGAAGTGACCTGTGTGCCTGATTTTACGTCCTGACAAATACCCGTGTGCAACAAAAAATTCTCCAGGTTGAGAATTTCCATGCTCACTGATGTGCTCAGAGAGAAAGATTAGTCAAATGCAGTCTTTGCAGGAAGCTACATCCACTACTGTTGTCTTACCCATCAAAAAGTCCCAGTTTATGGTAAAGTCTCTAGTCATCACAACTGGCTGAGATCTGCTTGCAGTTATGGCATAATTTTCTTGCAGTGGCTGAATAACTGTGTGGGCAGAAGGAACTATGCATCATTTGTGGCACTGATGGCAACAAGTCTTTTATTGGTAAGCAGTTTCCAATATGTCACTGACAAAGTTTTGTGTTAGATTTGACAGTTGCACAGAAAGAAACACCTTTTAGGCACCACCCACCAATCTTCTATGACATGGTGTCTGTCCATTTTGGAGTTATGAAAATAGCAGATGCTAAGTCAACAAGATCACTAGAATACTGGAAATGTACATGCATGTGGAGAGGGAGGTTGATGTTTTATTGGTGTGGCTTTGGTACTGAATTCTTCTTGTTGGGAAATACGCAGCTTGTCCTGGAATGGGGAATAGGAACAGCAGTATTTGCACGTTGTCTCCTGGACAAGATTGGGACCGAGGACCAGATTGTGAATAAGCTCGGGAGTGGCTTTCCAGCAACTCCATTTGCAATTGTTGTGGTATGTTATTCATGATACAAGATTTCCTTCAGTGGACTGGTTACCCCATTGTACTTCAAAGCAGTGATATTCTGAAAACACCACCATTCTGTCATCTTAACACTTTGGAAAGTAGGATCTAACTTTGTGCCTAACTACTGCCAAATTGCAATGGTGAAGCTGCATAATATGCAAATGTTTTCATTTATCCATCATATGCAACAGGATGGACATTTGTGCATGCAGGCTGTGTGTACAGTGCTGGCTTTCTTAGCAACCATTCCATTAGGGGAGCTCTTTTTCTTCCACCTCATACTCATAAAGAAGGTATGCTCTCTTTCATCCTCATGTTGAAATTGGCCTTGTAGTTAGCTAGATATGGGGACATAAGAGAATGGTTCACTAAAACTTGAGGCGTAGACAGCCCAGGCCATTGCAAACACACTGAAACCATCAGAAACAATCAGAAATGCTGACCTGCATTGTCATGATATCAGGGAATCACAACATATGAATATGTGGTGGCTATGCGAGCCCAAAAAGAAGCACCTCTGCTTGAAGAAGTGCACATTCCACCAACATCACCCTTAAGTCCAATTGCTATTGGAGTGAGTGATTCAGGCCCTCTGCCAGCTCCTCTGTACCATTCTGGCTGGTGTACCCCACCCCACATATTTGCAGAGCATCAGGCATTATTCCTTCCCTTTTGTGCCCATGCTTCTTGCTGCATGTATAAGCCCCTTGTTGTCATCTGCACATATGTAGGGGAGGTGGAGCATAAATGGTCATGAGTATAATAATCACCAAAGTTTCAGTAATCAGCTCACCTAGTAGCTAGTGAACATGTTGAAATGATGAGCACTATCATCATCATCCTCTATCAGTCCAACATCTTCAATGTTTATGGAGACAGACTGCGGTTTCACCAGTTTGTCACACTAGTCTGCGATTGGCCAAGTTCATTAGATGATTGCTTATTTTAGTCACTTTGCATTGGAGTCCATGTTTTACTCAAAGCAGGGAAGCCATTGGAAATGCGCTCTAATGCAAGGAATGCTTAAACTGTGGAATAATCTTGCATTTGACTTGGAGTTGAATCCAATGGGAAAATTTTGCAGGCTTGCCAGCAACTATTTGCTTGGGGACCTCATGGTGATGCTAGTCAAGCCGTCCAAAATGAAAAACAAACTGATAAGCCCAGTGAGAGGGTAAATGAGTCTGACCTTGTTGATGCAGGGGCTGCATGTCGACAAAAGCAGAATTTGGAAAATGTCAAAATCAGTGCTTGGAAGCTGGCCAAGCTAAATGCAGAGGAAGCTGCAGAGGCTAGAGCTAATGCACGCAGAAGATCATCAGTGTTGAAACAGCTGTGGCCTCATGACTCAGGAGGAGGAGCACATCTAACAGACTGCAGCACAAGCAGCAATTTGAGCAGTAGAAGTAGCTCAAGTGCTGGGCATGGGTTGAAGGATGTGCTGCACAGCAGTCGAGAAGAAGTCATCACTGTCATGGACCTACCTCATCCACTTATGACTGGCAGAGAGCCTGAATCTTTATGTCTTGCAGCTGACCCAGTTGAAGTGGGGTCCAAAAGTCCACAGAATCCCAACAGTGACAATGCAACTTGTACACTACCACATCTGATTTCCACAAGCATTCTACCTTCGGAGAGGTATGTCCTGTTGGATCAGTCAGAGTCATTTGCTGCTGATGGTGCCAGAGGTGCTCCTTTGGAACCCATGCATTCAGCTTCCATATCAACTGTACCAGTCATGACAACCACCTCATCTGCTTACCAAGGGGTATTGTTGTCAGACCACAACCTGATGCAGGAGACTGGTGCAGTGACTAGTCATAGCTCCAAGGGTGTAAGTAGAGATGGAGCTGATGCCTCGGTGCAGCTAGAAACAGGCAGGAGTTTGCACTACCAAGGGGAAAACATGTCTGACAAGGATCTAAAGAGAACTTCAGATTCTGGGAAATTATCAGGGTTGGACACAGTTGAAGAGGATATGAGCAGGAGGCCTGCTTGTAAACCTGAGATTGCAATCAGTACAGATACTAGCACCTCAGCTTTTGCTTCAGACCAAATCCATCATTATGGACAAAGGTTGGAGACATGAATGCTCCTGTCCACAAGTTTTGATGCTGACCTGGTATCATATGAGTTGGATCTCAGTCAATTGTGTGCCTCCAGATCAAATACCTCAATACTCCTGGAGTTGTCTGCCAGGGTCAACAGCAGTTCAGACCGCTCAATTCCTGCTGTTGCTTACTAAAAGCTTCTAGTATGATAGATGTGGGCTAAAAGAGATGGATGCCTACTCTCCTTGGAGTATCACCTTGAAAGACATACATGTGAACATGCTAAACACAATGTCAGAGGCGACAGTTCAACTTACAGAAAAGCCCATCAACTCTTGTAGTTTCTTTGAGGCCCCTTTTGCACAAAAATGCAGGGTAACAAGGTGCTCACCAGATCATTTTGCTGAAGGCCATTTGAAACATAGCTGATACAACACAGCCTCTGCAGCAAAATTGCACCTCCAAGTTTACTGGATAAGAGACTTCATGGAGTACAAAACAAGAAAAGATGGCACACCATTGGGCATGGTCTGTTCCAATATGGTGATATCATCACAGGAAGGAAGCCATGCTGGTATTGCATTGCAGAAGGGATGTGGAAGGAGTGAGAAAGGAGCAGCAAGAAGTTAATTGCAAGCCAATTTCTTGATCTCAGAAGTACTTACAAAATGCACGAACCAGGAGGAGGTACAAGATCAAAATTGGTTTGATAGAAGGCTTTGCCAATCAACAATCTCTGCAAGATTTCCAGTCATGTGAAACTCATGTCAAATTAAAACATCAATAATAGGATTCCTTTCTGACTAAAGTTAGCCTTCTTGTCCACTCTTGTCGTGCTACAAGGTTGTCTTTCACCAGCATTCTCTCATCATGTCACTTTTTTGTTTCTGTGCCCTTACTGAACATTTGCAGAGCCAACCTTCTACTTGTAGTCAGCAGGAGCACAGATCTCCAATAGAAGCACATAATAGCGTAGAAAGAAAGCTTCTAAAATTGCAGAGTTGGAAAATTAGGACATACCTCAGCTTATGCTCACCTTCCTTCTTCAACACCTTTCCTGTTTATGAACTTGAATAGATAGTGTTATGGTTATGTTCACAACTCTGTGATGTTGAATCAAACAAACTGTGCTTACTGTGCTCAACATGGCAACTACCCAAAGTGAACCATGAACACAACACCTCAAGCACTGATCATTGTAATTTGAAAACTAATTGTATCAAGGGTCAGTAGGCACTGAGCAACAACTAATCCAACCTCTTCATTTGAATCTACCTAACAGAAATAGCCATATTTGCAACCAAGATTGGTACATGTACAAAATAGTAGATGCATTCTTCACTTCATTGTGCAATTCAATGTCAAAGTTGGGCCTGGGCCCACAATGGAGGAGTCCTGTGGTCAACTGCTTAATTCCCGCCTTCATAAAATGGAAGACATCATATCATACAAACACACTCAATGTGTCTGAGACACATTGTCACCAGCCCTTCACCTGCAAAATCTGATGTTCTGCCCAAGTATATGCAGAACATCAGTGCCATCAATAAGCTCTCATGTCCAAGAAACAGAGTGCTGGAGGACTTAGAGAAATGGCTGACTTGAGAGACACTTGAGCCCATATATCCTGTCCACACAAGCTTTGCATCCAAGGGAGTGTTTGGTTCAAGAATAGTTCAATGTGTATGCAACCTTCAACCAATGCCCCTGGAGGACATATATGTATATATGCCCAACCACATCTATGCCTGGGGAGAGACAGGCTACCATTGCTACTATCTCACACAGTGAAAGCCCTTACAAATGACAAGCCAGATCACAAACAGAATAATGCAGAAAACTATGTCAACAGCTAGCACAAGCTTAACTTTCCACGACCATGTACAGCGAACAAGCTGTTGTACTCTGTGCCTATTGCTACTTCTCTCCAAATTGTGACCTGAACCTTGTGCAGATCCACTTTCCACCATGATATCAAGCTCATGATCTTTGTCGAATGCTTTCCCACTGTTTTCCAGCATATTCTCCTTAGGAAATACCTGCAACGCATCCATGAACAACCAGGTTCTTGAACATACATACATACATACATACAAGGGAAGATTGAACCCAATATGGAAACCAATTGTGGTAAATAACACACAAACACAACAAATTGGTAGCGCAAAACCTGCATTTGAGTTTCTGTTTTAAGAACCACAACCCTGTCAATCAACATAAGATCAAACCAAAAAGTCCGAAACGAAAATAAGTAACTGTGCTAGAAAATTAGGTTTTTATTTCCCCCTCACCTGATCCTTAACTTTGTTCTTGTTGGCTTTACCTCCTTTTCCTTTGAAAGGAAACAGAGATGAGAGTCGACACCATTTCTTTTCTTGATTCCTCTTCTCAGGTGAGGAATGCTCTTCCCACTCTGCCGCCACCACCGCACCTGGTACTACTATATGGTTGTTGTGATCCAATGTGGAGACTTTGGGTACCGACAGCTCTCTATAAGTGTCATTATTGTGAATGTCATCTCTGCTATTTTGATGATGCACAAGTGCATCCTGCTCCTCCACTTTTTGCCCATCATTCCATGGAACACCAACAAGAGGTTGAACAAGAGAGTGCAAAACAGGGCTGAAATGGACATTCAAACACTTACTGCCATCATCATCAAGTGGTCCTTCAACATCCAGCTGCATTCCCTGCCGTTGGAGTAGGGTTTTAAACTCAACCCTAACCTGCTCCAGGAACAGAAATGCTCTGCATTTACCCAGGGATGCATCCACAATTGCACTATAGGTGAATGCACCTTCCATCAAGCAAGCCAAGATGCGCCGATTGGTTGAGTATGTGAACCTGCTGTGGAATGAAGGCACATTCTTCAAGCATTCGACTGCAATGCTGGTGAGATCACTTGTTCCACTAGTACTGTTCTCATGTGCCACTATAATCGTTGATCCTTTTGCTACTGAAGCATAATACACAAGGTTTGTGACAAGAGAAGAAGACGAAGAAGAAACCACCATGTCAGGTGGTAGTATACTCTTCCCTCCTCCTCCTCCTCCTCCTTGGTTCTCTTCTTCCATGAACACGCACCTAAAAGACATGTTGGCAAGAGAGTTCTACACTTCTTCTGTTGTCATCATCAACAAGGCCCATTCGTCAAGGGCATCCTAGATAAAGATAATGAAGAAACTCAAAGTCACAATCTCCGTGATGATTTGTACAACACATTTCTTCTCCAAGCTCCTCCTCCTGTAGCATGGAAAGCTCATGAGCTTTGTGAAGTGTATGGAGAAACATGAGCTTCACTATGACTACTGCTTTGTATCTGTCTCTTCTATCTGTTAGCTGCCTTTTGTTTCAAGCGGCTCTTCCAGGCCAGAGATTGACGCCCTCACAACAGCTAAAGTCGCAGCAGCAAATACTCCGCGCAAATCCGCAAACCAGAGATGAGGATGCGACCAAAAAATCCAATCTTGCCCGAAACTTGAAGCAGTGACAAACGAACGACGGCGCTCGGCTAGAGAGAGAGGGGGGGGGGGAAACAATGTCGGGAACTGTACTGTCGTACAAGAACCAACAAGGCTTCTCCTTTCGTTGCGGTCGCTCTTCTCTTCTGTCGATAGATTTCTTTTCTTTTCTCGCTGTATGTAGGAGGAGGTCCTTGATCATCAAGCAACCGAGTCCCGACTGCAGCAAGCAAGCGGCAGCTGTGTCAGCAACTTCGTCAGGTTTTCAAGGGAACTCGCTGCGTTGCAGTTAAAATCAGGAGTGAAGATTTGTTGCAGAGAATACTTGTAGTGAAACAATCACCTGCAAAGCCTCCTCTCGCACAGAGTTCTAGAACAGACTCCTGCTGCTCTTGTGATACTCATGCAGCCCTCACATGCTTCTTGCTTCCCCCATTTTGTTTCAGCTGTCAAAGAAGAGAACAGGGATCTTGCGATGAGGATTCTCGATTTGTTTTCTGGACTAGAGAGAGACTTGAGACAATCGTCTGCAAATATTTCCCTCTGAAGGAGAGTTTCTACATCTGCTGCTCTTGTGATCCTCATGAAGCCCTCACATGCTTCTTGCTTCCGCCAATCTGTTTCAGCTATCACAGAAGAGAGATTAGAGGTTCTATGGATTTTGTTTGTCATGGACTAGAGACTAGAGATGCATGGCATTGCCAAAAAAAATTCTCGCTGCGGTGATCCATTGTTATGTTCTGCAACAAACTTCCACTGTTGTTGTGATCCTCCTCTGCCCTCACATGCTTGCTTCTTCCATTTTGTTTCAGTTATCACAGAAGATGGATTTTCTGATGAAGTTTATTGATCTGGTTTCTAGACTAGAGATTCATGCATGGTCTATTGCATTTTTTCTCGCTGCCATGATGCTCGTTTCACAGAGATATACATGAGACTTCTACTGCTCTTCAGATCCTCATCTGCCTCAGGTGCTTGCTTCTGCCATTTTGTTTCAGCTATCACAGAAGATGGATTTTATGATGTGGTTTATCGATCTGTTTTCTAGACTAGAGATTCATGCATAGTAGTATATTGCAATTTTTCCTCACTTGCTGCGATGATGCTTGTTTCACAATAGTTGTGCATTAGAGTTGTGCTGCTCTTGTGATCCTCATCTGCCTTCACCTCATGCCGCCTCCACTTGCTTTCTGTTTTGCTATCCTTCCTCAGCTATCACAGAGAAGGGAATTTGTGATGAGGTTTCATTGATTCGGTTTCTACACTAGAAACAACAGATGCATGCATTGTTATTGCATTTTCCTCACTGTCCTGATGCTTTCCTCTCGATTTCAAAGTTTCTAGAATAAGGCTTTTGTAGCTGAAAGGGAGTTCTTCATAGCTACTAGCTCAATTGATGAGAGCCTCCTTCATCTGCTGAAGAAAAAAAATGTTGCTGTGTGAGTTAAAAGGGTTTTTGCTCTGAAGAGAACAAAATTTGCTCTGAAAATTGGACTCGAAGTTTTGCTTGGAAAAAAAGCAAAGATTTCTGTTGGGTGTTTCTGCCATTGGAGTCTTCAAAGGTGATTTCTTCTTCTATCAAGGTCTTTCAAACTCGTCTGATGTTGAGTGCAAAATTCGATCCTTGGTCTCAGTTTCTGGTTTTGTTGGATATTGTGTTTAGATGCATTATAGAGTACTAGTGTGAACCCCGTGCATAATGCACAGGTGTGTTGTTTCAACAATGTTTGGTTGATGTTTTTGGTTTTTTAAAAAAACTTTTCTTTTCAAACAACTGTTGGTCCTCCCCCTCCCCCTCAGCGGTTCTTTATATTTTTTCAATTGTTGCTAAACACCGGTTTCCATCGGATCAGCCTGGGCCAGAGTGATTCAGCACCCATCGGCGCACCATTCATCCATTGGATGCCTAAACTTGTTGTGGATGAATTTGAACATCTCTTGTGCCCAGCCCGCCCATGCTGGCCCATCGTAACAGACTGATTGACAGACCAAGTGAATTAATATATATGATAGTAGCTTAATGGGATTTTGGCCCTTAAATAATAATAATAATAATAGGTCTATTTTTTTTTATATGAGAATTTTTGAAAAATGATAATTTTGGCTTGTGTTGAAACTTGAGATTAGTTATAATAGAGTTATAATAATAATATCTTGAAGAATTTTGGTTTCTTTTTAGAGGATTTTTTTGAAGATTATATTTTTGCATGGTGAAATATATTGAATTTTCACAAGTCTTCTTTTGCCTTTAAGATACTTTTTAATGTAAATGGCAAAGGCCACAATGTGACACACCCCCTGTTTCTTATGGTTGGGTTTCCTCCTTTTTGTGAAGGAAATCGGAG
>Ga0209611_10008814_pt1 | contig 15548 bp, 20 predicted proteins | sample S1TSphgellanicum_3_FD_187693 | JGI IMG/M metagenome (GOLD analysis project Ga0209611, IMG submission 187693) | Host-associated microbial communities from peat moss isolated from Minnesota, USA - S1T2_Fc - Sphagnum magellanicum MG (SPAdes) (version 2) | ecosystem: Host-associated > Plants > Peat...
AAAAAAAGGGGGGGGGGGGGGGGGGGGGGGGGTCGAAGGAAAAAATATTAAATTGGACATTTTCAATCCCTCATAACCTTACTATGTCAACCTTCATCCCACAAAAAAACCATCTTCTACCAGTGTGAAATTAGCTAAGTTAAAATTGAAGTTGAAAATTTCTTGTCAATGCGATAGGCCTTGTCCTTTCTTGGGGCATGGCCCAAAAACCCATGCAAGGGAATTCAACCCCAACACAAAGTATTTTGCTTGTTGTATTGTAACAATGGCTTATCTACATGAACAAATTAAGTTAATATTATTAAGAAATCAATTACATTGGCTTATGAATAGATGAAGTTACTAAATGTCAAGTAGCCAAATACTAAACAATCCACAATTATGGAAAAAAAGGCCCACCTTGAACCAACAATTCTACAAGGAACAAAGTGATCCCAAAACATTTTTTGTTGATATCCCGTAACATAAAAAACTCTATAAATGCCAAAGTATGGTTCAAGGAAGATACACCTAGCTTTAGATTACATGACACTTGCTCCTCTTACCATTATTAAGCCAAACAAATAAACAAGTGAAGAAACTAGAAATTTTGTGAGTAGTTTGCACACATTATTTAAATTTATGCATCCTCACCATACCATTGTTCATTCCTTTCCATTTCTAAATGGCTACATCTTAAGAAAAGTTTTCAAGGGTAAAAAAAATGTTAGGAAAACATGCAAATTTTCAAATCAAGGTGGGTGGTAAGCTTATTTTTAAACTTTTTTTTCATAAAATTAAGGGTATTAAACGTGCATTCATTGTCTATTAACCCAACAATTTAAATAGGTCCAACCTTCGTCAATTTGATGTATTACAAGATGAAATGATCAACAATTTGACTTGTAATTAGCTCCCTTCCAAAGTCGAATCAAGATATTATGTCATGTGGAGGAGCCATGGTAGTTTGAACATTTTTTTTCATGAAGAACACAAAGGTGGATTATTTCAAATTGAAGGTGGTTACATTTGAAAGAGGAAGAACCCATTATTCTTAAGGTTCAATCTTTCTAAAGGCACAATGGAAAATTTGATCGTGTTCAAGTGCCTATTGAACCTAATTTTAGGTTCATCTTGCAATCAATATTGAGGTTACACAACCCCCAACACATCCATTAACTTTTGAACAAGAAACTGAATTTCCCACTTGATGATTAGTTGAACAACAATAAATGAAGTTGTTGCTTCACCCCATTAACAAAAACATAATATATATCACAAATCACCCAAATGTTTACCTTTATTTCCACATTTTATGCTTTGCCCAAATGTGTTAACTATTGAACTCAAATGCTAGGTGATCAAGTCCCAAGTTTGGGACAATGAACCATTTCATGCACATCTCTTCATGAGTAGTGGTTGTGAGCCCATGAAATCTACAAAATAGATTATTGAAAGTTGAAATTGGATTAACATAAAGTTTATGAATATCATCTTGGCAAATCTTCATGGTTGTCACAAAATTGCACATGAAAACATTGCACAATCAAACAAATTTCATCAAAGCTTCACAATTGTCAACATTGGAACAAAGCACATTATAAATAACATAATCTCCACATCACATAAAAGGTCAAGGATGGAAGCCACCATCAGAATAATTGGTGAATTGAACACCATTCCTATAAAAAATGGTTGATATTTAAAGAGGATATGTTTCAAAGGTGACAACATGGAGATCCAACATGTCTTGATGTTGTGCAAGATCATCTTGTTGCCCTTTGTTTTCATTATCTAAGTTAATTTAGAAAACTCAAGGTGCCTTTTTGGGCTCATGGAAAAGTAACCTCACAAAATTTGCATGAGGTTCTCTAACCTTGCAATCCCCAAATCTAAAAATGTTTGCACTACAAGATTACACTTGTGAGCCATGTAATGCATTCTCACAACAAGTGGTGAATAAGTTGTATGAAGTTACATTGCAACTTTGTTTTGCAATCCCTAAAACACACTAACACCACTTGCACCAAAATAAACAAATTTGTTAACATTGTGTTATTATGAAATGCTAACATTTATGGGTTGTTGAAGGTGGATCATTTCTCAAAAGTAAAACCATGGGTTTTTAGAATGGAAACATGGATGTCAAGAATAAGATCATTTGGGAAACATCAATGTGACAACAAACATGTTTCTTTATAGTTCGAGAGTAATTTTTAAGGTAATTAACATCAACATAGTCATTAGACTTAATAGGAAGACTATGAAGAAAAACACATTGTTGAAAAAAATCTGAACTGGAAGTTTAGTGGGGGAGCTATGTGTGGTAGCATTGGTTAAACTATAGAAACAAGAAGGGCATGATTAATGGTTGCAACAAGCAAGAAGATAAGACAATTGACTATGAAGAAGATGATGATAAAATGCAAAAAGTTAACAAAAGGTTGTACTTGACTATTGAAAAAAGAATAACATTCACGCACATAAATAAGAAGGAGAAATGTTAATTGACTATTGCAGCAAGAAAGAAAGATTGCAAAAACAAGAGCTTACATTCTTGATTATATAGAAAGTTGAATGAAATTGAAAACAAAGAGGTTAATAAAGTTTATATCTTGATTCTTGATTGTGATGGGCCCCTTCTCTTGCAAAATCCAAGCTCTTTTCAATTCACTCAAAGTTCAAAACCATCCAATAATTACAAACTACCAACACCATTGTCAAGTTACAAACAACAACTTCAATAATAAACACAACAAAAATAAAAATAAAAGTGTACTTCTTGCAATATGGCAACATGATAAAGCCAAAATAATGGAGAGTGTGTGGTGAATTTGCAAAGATCAACAAAAATCAAGGAAGAACAAAATGTGAAGGAAGCAATAGTGGACTCAAACTTTGACACCATGCCCATCAACTAAGGTGGTTGATATGCAAAATGGACATTGCAAATTAATTGCTTTTGGTAAAGCTTAAATCACTTTCCTTGTTGTGATGGTGAAAGTTGTCACTCTCTTTTCTTTTGTGTTGTGATAATATGCCTTAATTTGCAAATTGTTGATGTGAAATTGTGTCATTTTGACCATGAAATATAAATTGCCATTCAATTCAAGAATATAACAAGCAGGTCATCACATCATGTCTCTACCCATTAGGGGCAGGTTCAAACAAAATCAAGAAAAATTAATGGAACTAGCTGCAGCATTTTTTTTTCCCAGTGAAGTTTTGCCACTTGGTGACAAATGAAAATCTAATGCAAACTCATACAAAGGATTTTTGTGAAATTATGTGCCAAAGTTGCCTGATGTTTTGAAGGATTTTTTCGCCTGACATTGCCATATTCAGACAATAGGTTCCAGCAGGTTGCCAAAATATAGTAGCAATCTTAAATCTACTTTCCTCTCTGACCTGTAGCCAAATTTGGCTATTTCCTCTTGTAATTGACTGCCAGTGTGGCTACATCACAAAATTGAAAAAGAAAACCTTGGAACTCAGGAGTGATCAATATATGATCTGCAGGGTAAAATTGGATGAAAAAAAGTCAAAATATGCCGGTTTGGCTCTGGGAAATGGTGTCGGGCTTAGCGTGATTGAACAGTTTACCGTGGCTGGTAAAATGTGCAGCAACGTTGTACACCTGGAGAAAAGAGTGTAATAAATATGATCTGATTGCTGGTCAGTGTTTCTGATTGGCCCATCATACTGATTGGTCCAGGTGGTTTGCTATTAGTAATCCCGCACCTATTTGCTATCCCAGATTCAGTTTTATGGGTGGGGTTGAAAAAAAGAGTAAATAACTGAACTTGATGTGAAAAATATTTTTGCAGGGTCACATACTGAGCACCATGGCTGTAGATGGTCTAACAAGGGGGCCCAATTATTCATTTTGCAAAATCAACTTGATAAAAAGCCTGCCTAGAGAATAGAGCTAGGTCTTCAGCTGTCACCCATGAATTGGTTCTCAGTTCAAAAATTGTATCCCAAATTGTACACGAGTGCATGCAAAATCTCTTCATTGTTGAGGACCAAGTGTCGAGTTCATTGACCAGACACATATGTATTTTCTCTCATCCATGCACAAGTTGAATCACACATTTACATTAAAATGGATCTTAAGGCAAATGAAGAATTAGGGAAACTCAAATATTTCACCATGCAAAAATATAATCTTCAAAAAATCCTCTAAAAGAAACCAAAATCTTTCAAGATATTATAATAACTCTATAATAACTAATCTCAAGTTTCAACACAAGCCAAAATATCATCTTTCAAAAATCCTCATCTAAAAATAGACCCCAATAATCCAAAATCCCTTAAGCTACTACTATACTCTATAATGAATCTAAACACAATATCCTTGCCTTGGTAGGCAAGGCCAACAAAGTGTTATTTAATTTGCAAAGGAACAACACTTGGTGAACATTCCTCAAAATGTGGGACCAAATGAAAAACTACATAAAATTTTATGTATTTCCCTAATTTTCAAAAAAAGAAAAAAAATCATTTCCATAGTCTCCTTTAAAAAAATTAAAAAAAAAGGAATTTCCTTAGTCTCTTTTTGAAAAATAAATAAATAAATAACCACATCATTTTGGTAAATGTTTTTGGATTCAACTCTCTCTTATTGTTTCCAACTTCGAACAGTCTTTTTATTGTGTTCACGAAGTAGTGGGGTTTTTACTTAATAATTTTCGCCTTCGTGTGTGTGGCCAAGCTCCTCCCTCTTCAATGGCGCTCATGGTATCCAATTCTTCCGTTGCCAACCTCGCCTTCGCTGCCGGTGGACTCCAACTTTCCTCCTTGAAGGCAAGGAATGGAGCAATCGAATCCTTGGCCTGGCGGCCTAGTATAACAACAACAATCTTCAGCCATTGTGTTTCCGTTAGGAGTGGGAGTTTGTGGCTCAGGAGGTCTGCGGTGGAGGAGGAGGAGGAGGAGGTATTATGGAAGCCGAAGAAACCCGCTTCTGCTTCATCAACATCCTTGCGGCTTCGTAGAATCCGTGCGGCTGCAAATGAAAGTACGTCGCTCTTCTTCTTCTTCTTTTTGTTTTTTTTTCCCCCTGATATGTATTTGCATACTGCGTGTAATTTGTGAGGAGCGTTGATTTGAGTTCCCGTTCGTTGTCGTTTTGCAGTTTTTGGTTTCCAGATTTTAGAGTCCATGGCATTAGGTCATTCTAGAGCTTTGCAAAAGTCCTCAGTGGAATTTGGAATGGAAGCAGTTGGGGGATTGAGGACTCAGGACACCTGCTGTTGGGGGACTGATGAAGTCAGTGGAGAGTCATGGCAGCTGGTCACTGCTGTTCATGATGAAGGTGATGATGGTCTTATACTTTGTGAGGGACACTCATAAGGTTCTGACCACACTCATTCTTGTTACGTTAGTTTGAAGATTTTCTCAACTGACAGTAGAGTGACCTTCAATGTGGTATTGTGGATTTTTGTCTGCAATATTGTAGATATGTCATATCCTCTTATGTCAGAGTGGTGCTCTGACATTGGGTTAGCAATTTCTTTTCAGTTGGAAGCAGTACTGTTGTGCTTCCATTGTTGAGGTTTTTGAAGAGGTAATTCCTTTTTTAGGAACTGAAGTGGAGCACCAAGGAAAACACAGATCAAGGTCAGTAGGTCATTTGGGCACAAGGCCATTAAAGAGCCACCCTAAGGCTAAAACCTAATTTCCCTGAGATTTATTCTGTGGGGAATAATTGAGCAGCAATGTTTTCAAAACCTGGCAAACCAACATAGAGAATCTGAACTACAAAGGTGCAGGAGAATATTTGTCTACTGCGTGTGATATGACATCGAAATTTTTTTAGCTTTCTAGAACATGTGCTGTCTGATGTGTTGTTATGCAGGAATTCTCCTAACCTAACCTTACCAAAACTTGTAGAATGTACATTTTCCTTTCCAGGAGAGTCACAACTATTAGGGTGTGGCAGAGGTGCCAGATGAGATATTGGAAGACAGCAAATTTGTGGCAATTAATGATGATGATCCTCGATTTGGTCCACCAGTAAGTAAGTTTTCACTTCTTTCTGGTTATCCTGCAAGTTGCATGTGGATGGGTGTGACTCTGATGATGTGGAAATTGTTAGCTGAATTCATCAACATCTTGATGGTTTGTAGATTTATTGATTTGCTCTTATCAAGTTATCAATCGAGCATTAAGTCTCAGTCTCATACAGAGTGGTATGAATTGGATGAGGGCCTGCAGGCAATGCTGCTTCTGGGGTTCAATAAGGATGAAGTTGTGGATGTAAGCATACCTTTTTTGGGTCTTAAACTCAGATGAACTCCTCCTAGGTGCATTAGTTGGCATGCTTTCAATGATCACGTACATGCTTATGATCCATGGAATGTTTTGCAAGGACTACAAACTTCCAGCTTCTGACACGCTCTTCCTGAAAGGCAGGACTTTCAAATTACTGTTAAGTTTTGATGAGAAGTATACTCTTGGTATGCTTGTAGGTGCAAAACTTGGTGGCATACATGGGTGGTGAATTTATGAAGGTTTGTGCTGTTCTGTTGCACTTGGAGGCTTGTTCACTGCAATTTCATTGTCTAAGTTTGCCTTCATCCAAAGGAGCCAGTTTTTTTCTGGTAGAGATGATTCAAGTGCCAGTTCTATATTGTTTGCTTGATGTATGGATGCTCAATATAGAGGGAATTGCATAGAGGTTTTAAAAAGTTTGGTTTTCCAGGTGCTGCTCTACACTAAGGAGATGGTGAAGGGAACCCTAAACAGTGCCCTTGCTGCTGAGCAGCCTGATCTTTCTGATGTGGAGGTAAATTCTGGTTCCCAATTGTTGCATACGCCAGGTATCACTTCTAACAAAGCCCTCACTGTAGCAGTCTTCAATATAGCTCTTGTCTTGACATTGGCAGAATGTCAGGCCTAACCCTGGTAGTTTGGAAATCTACAAGCTTGTTATGAGTATCAAAACATCTGGAGTTGGTTTTGTGTGTTTTTTGAACTGAATGAGAGCTTGTATTTTTGATGTCAAGGCTCCCTTCTCATTACTGTGGTTGGGGGTAAGCAGGTTGTGCAAGGGGTACCACACATATGCTTCCTATCAGGCTTGACTGGTGAAGAGATCCTGATGTTTGTCCGCGCATTTCCACAATCTGGTAATTTTTTCTCCATCCTTCCTTTCCTTCATCAACCATGAAACATTGAAAACTTCACACTGATCTCCAATCTTGTTCTATCATTTTTGATTCCTCAAATTTCTTTTTGCTGCTGCAGGAGTTAAAGACACTGTATTTGCATCACATGTCCCAAATAACAGCAATAAGCTCATTGAAGAACTAATAGAGGAGATCCTGGGTGATCACGAGCGCCTTGTATGTCCCTGCACACTCTAGCTATGTTTCACACTCCCACATGCAAACCCTTCTAACCAATGCAATATAACATGATCTATACCCGAACCATTATTTGATGTGTTGGTTGTACCAATCTTTTGCAGACAAAAGGCCGTGAACGTGCTGAAGCTTAAGGAGCAAAACACCTCCCTGTATTCATGATGGTACCATATGCATTATTCCTTTGAATGCTTACAGGGTCCAAGCAGTCTGATCAATTCTTCTTGTGTCATTCAGATGCATATGAATGCATGTACATTGTAGCAGAAACTCAGAGAAATTGTGAATGCTTTGAGGTTAAATTGTCAAATACTCTTTGTAGCCTTTTCTACTGCTATCAACAGCTCTGTGTTTTTGTTCACATTTTGGATCCAAGGTTGAGTTCTCCTGCTTCAATACCATTAACTTATTCTCCCTCTCTATTCTCATCTGGAAAAGATGCTTCTTGTGTTTTCTCATGTATATGACGAGGAAGAACTCGGTTCCAAGTCCTGCTGGTCATGCAATGAGGTCCAGTGGCAGAGGTAGTCACAACCTGCAGAATCCCTGCAAGGAAGGGTTCTCAGTTTTGTGTCTTGTCTATTGTTCTCTTTCTCCTTTCAACATTGGTGCTGCCTGTAGGGACACAAATCCATCGTATTCTTTGTTCTCTACTGGCGGATTACTTCATCAACATGGGTACAACAGCAACCTACAAAGGGCGATGATTGCAGGGAATAAAGAGTGGACTGTTCAGTATCCAGCAGGACATGAAGAAATTGCTTTCTTTTCCTTTCTCAGAGATGTGATGGGTTTAGTGTTTATGGTCAGGTTCTATGTATGTAGCTTCTAGACATTTTGTGTGATTGTGTTTTGTTAGCAATGCAATCAAAATAGTCTTCTCTTCAACTTTCCCTCAAAATGCCCCATAGTTTCAAGGTACTTGTGGGCAGATGTGAAGCACGATTGTAAGTAAATAGTGCATGACTTATTCTATTACTCTAATTTACTTTATCTTGGTGAAGATTTCACTACACCAATACTCACAAAGTTTGATGTTTGGTTCTGCAATCCTTTTAGGTTAGGAAGAAGAAATCTTTGATACAGTATTTTTTTCCAATTCTTCAAGCATCGAGAATTGAAGAATTTTCCCTTGTTTTGGTCATATGCAAATTTTCCTTGCTTGCTCATTCTTTGGTAGCATTCAACATGATACTGGAGGGAGGGAGAGCATCCAGGATGTCACAAGTGTCAACAAGTGTTGTCTTTGCAATGGTTTTTCTGACACGAGAGAAGAATCCTTTTGTATCTGATCTCTGCCAGACTCTGCAAGCTTCCTCTGTACTGGACATGGATTAGCTTGCCATTAGCATCTAGAACATGATACTAGCGATGATGTACGCTAACGAAGATGCGCACGATACTAGCGGATCATGTGCGCTGATGCAGGTGCGCGCGTCGCAGCAAGAGAGAGACGCTCATGTTCGGCCAAGCGCTCCAACTGTGCCTTTGTTATATCTCTCTCGTCCGTGTATCCTTCCGTTGCCTCGCCTCGTGGTCGAGGGAATTACAGGAATCGGGCCGCTGTTGTGTGCCTTACTCGATCACGGAGCTTTCTTTTGGTCCGGGTTTGGAGAATCTGTCGATGAGGTCTTCTTCTACAGGTGCGGTTGAAGCGCAGGTTTTCAGAGCCTTGGAGTGTTGTACAAGCTGGTGCAGTCGAAGAAGTGCGCTCGCGTTCCATGTTGATCAAATCGCCAAAGTCGATAGGAAGAACGCCTTTCATCAACTGCGGAGGACAACGTACAAGAATGCTTCCACGGCAGGCTCTGCTACCGATCTTCTGCTGTCGAGTAGCAAGGGTCGATTCTTGCCGTGCAAATCTCAGTGCAAGTCGATGAGGTCGTTTGGCTCAACGAAGGGCAGCAGCTACATCACGCTTGCGGAACCGGTGCTGCAGCATACAGTGGAGATCAAGCGCAGTAAGTTCATTGCGTCCGCAGCTCCAGTGGACGACGAAGGTGCTGCATTAGCCTTTCTTTCTCAGGTCCTTTTACCAACAACATCCTCATTGCATGTTGTTGTTCTTCTAAGGTTCCTTCACATCTTGCAAATCGTGTTCGACGACTTCATCATCACTCTCATTAGTCTGCAAAGCATCTATCTATATGTCTGTGTGCATGTAATATCTATGATGGAAACCTTACTATGCACCTTCTATACATGCATGTGTTGCAGCTCTACTTTACATGTGGAACGTTGCTTCCAATTCTGTTCTAGAGACCGAGTTCATCTATGTACTTCACCTGTTTGTGTCAGAAGAAATACATAGCTTATAGTCATAGCTTGTGGTCTTAGAGCAAATATCAAGAGGAGCAGCAATTGGTGCTGCGTACAGCATTGAAGCTGCGGAAAAGTCAGGTTTCATGGATTTATGAGATGAGGAATATTTTTGTTGTTGTTGTTGTTGTTATTGTGTTCTGTACACAGGTGCAGAAATCAAACGCATCCCATAACTGCTGGGCTTTCAAGGTGTGTACTTTGATGTGAACTTTTGGCTTTCTATTTCCTACACACTGCAACAGTAGTAGTAGTCCTCCATTAGACCAACACATCATGCAGGAGAAAGGGGGCAAGAATGCAAAGCCAAAATCTGTTTGGTTTGGACGCCCTTAAATTAGAGGCAGAAAATCAATCCCTAAAGTACAGAGGTTCTCAGACATCTGTTAGGATTGATTGATTGAGGTTTACTGCAGCAAAAAATACAATTCATATCATACCTTAGAGAAGTACTTTGAAATGCTTGTTCATCAGCTGAGTGGGTGAAATGACTACTCAAAATTGTCCTTCAAACAAATTGAGGTGGAAGTTTCTGGTGTTACTCCATAAAATTGTGTTGGTTGATTGAGACTGACATGGATGCAGATTGGAGACCATGCACGCTGCAGTGATGATGGGGAACCTGGTGGCACAGCAGGAAGGCCAATGCTTAGTGCCCTTACTTCCTCAGGACTTGATCACATTATGGTGGTTGTCACAAGGTAAGCCTCTACAGTGCAGGTTTGGGATTATTCTAATTGTGAAATGAAACCGAGCGTTGAAGAAAGACACTTCCTTCAATCAACTAATGGAATGAGTTTGGCAGATATTTTGGTGGAATAAAGCTGGGGACTGGAGGCTTGGTGAGGGCTTATGGGAAAGTGACAACAGAGTGTTTGAAAGATGCTCGAACCATTACCATAAAGCCCAAGGTTCTTTTCCCGCCCCTCAAAATGCAAGTTTGGAATAGTTGCAAGCATTTTCAAACTCTGTTTCAGAGCAGGATGTGTGTGATGCTGTCTGATTTTGTAGTTGCTGAGTGATTTGCAGTGTTTATATGTTTGTGGTAATGTTGTCAGATCTGATATATATTTAAACTTGTTATTGGCTTATCTCTCAATTCTATGCAGGTTGACTTGAATTGTATGTTGGGGAGTCAATTCTCAGTACTTACACAGATAGTGTCAATCTATTTTTGTTTTTTTCACTGGTTTATTATCTGGTACAGCATTGTTTCAACTATGTTGTTACTTGATTGTTTTCTCCTATATGTTACAGGTCTCAGTGCAACTCCGTGTCCCATTTGATGTTCTCGGTGTACTCTACCCACTTGTAAGAAACCTGTTTTAATCTGGCCTCTTTTTGCTTTAATTTTAGAGATGCACCCTGGTAATCAGAGTGTAGGTCATCTCTGTAATCTTGTTGCTCTTAGTAGTTATCTTTCTCTTGCTATTTCTGGTCTTCACTTTGCCAATGTTTCAACAGCTGTAGAGCTGAAAGGGAGGTCATATCTGGATGTTCTGAAGATGTGGATACCCTGATTCATAGTGGTTTAGTGTGCCAGATTCTTCTGGCTACTCAGGCTAGAATTCAACTGCACAAACTCCATTGGATCCCATTTGCATGACTTGATTATGCAGATAAATTGTGGCATCTGAATTCTTGTTCTGGTGACAGTTGCAGGTGTACAATGTAGAGAAAGTGCAAGAGAGATTTGACAGCAATGGAGATGCAGGTGTCTGCATGGACCTGCTAGTCGAGCTAGATAAACTTGAAAATCTAGAGAGGGATGTTGGTGTGAACAGCAAAGGCCGTGCTTCATTCATACATCTGGTGGGTGGCTACCTTCACTTATGTGACCATCTTGTTACAAGTGGGAGTACATTGGTGCTTCTCCATTCTTTGCATGTGTCACCATGAACATCCTCTCTCTCAAATTTGTCCATTGATTGTGAAGCCAATATTGATAATCACAATACCACATGGGCAGACATGAAAATGATTGCCAGCACTTCTGACAACCACAAGCTTTCTCTCTGCAGAACCTCCCAAGTATGTAGGAGCTGCAATCATGGCTGGAACATTTAGGCAAGACAAGATAATCAGGAGCTTGAGCAAATCAAGATTTTTCAAGTTCCCTCACACACCATGAGGTATGCATCACTGGAAGATTAGGATATATGTTCAATGATCTAGAGACACTAAACCCTAAACCCAAAATCCTAAACCTTGCCAACTATTAGGGCTGCTCTTACAGAGATTTAAAAGAATCATTATGGTCAAAGGAGGTCCTGGACAAAGTCGTGTGTCCTTCCCGCCTTTCCAAATACTAATTCAAGAATGTTTTGCTGGAAGAACTCTAAAGTGCAACAAGATGGCACACTGAAAAGCTTCAGCACTAGATGGATCCAGCAATCCAAAGAAAAGTCTCACTTTATTAGGATTGGAATTGAATACCAAGCAATTTTAACCATCTCATGGGCGCATTGTCTAAAATGCCACTTTGCTTGATCCCTTGATTGAAATTCATATTTCTTGGATCTCAAAGATTTTTGTCTAGTATTTCAATTTGATTGAAGTGCTACAGAAAATGTCAAATTATTGAGAGAGTCAACTGGTTGAGAAAAAAAAACACAGGGATGAATCCTTTGAAGGTTCATCCTTTTGTTTTTTGAATTGATAGATATTAGGATCAGTATGTTTTGGGGGTGTATGTGGGCAACATCTGAGAGGACAATTCTTAGTATATCCTGTGGAGGTGAGTACAGTGGTACTCGGTGAAACTAAAGAAGTGATGGGTCATTGTGGGCTATAATTTTTTGTTATTATTGTTGGAAAGGAATCATTTTATCTCACTCCCTTTGCAATTGGGACCAATACTCTTGCAAAGCCAACAAACATCTTTATGTTATTTGGGGGGGTTTTCTCAAATTTCCAATCCAATTGTCCCTCTCTGTCTCTTTCTGAAAATACGATTGTGGGAGATTTGTAGTTGTATAAACTATTGATAATTTGTACATCTCATCATCTTCTTGTTGTGGATCAAATTGAAAGAACGATTTGTGACCTTTGATCCCTCCAGTTTTTCAGTAAAAATTCTGAGTCCTCACTTGAGACATGAAGAGGGAAGTTGGATGGCCTCACATGACTACCATTGAGAAGAAATTTGGAATCCGAATGTTTGAAAATAGAGGCTCAAGCCTCAAAACATTTTAGGGTTTAATCAGCCTCAGAAGGGTTGAGACCTTTTGGAAGTCTCAAACTGATAGTGGTGTGCATATGGTGGTGTAACCAAGTGGGGTAATTGGTTCTACTGCGTGCTTGCTACTTAAACTAAACTTGGATCTAGCAAGGTGGTTCAATAATACACTGATACAGGCCATAGGAAGTATTGAAGTTAAGGAGCTTGGGATGAGAACTATGTTGGGATGGTTGATCTCTCAGGAAATTTGTTATGGTGTACACTAGAAAGTTTACAAAGGCAGATCAAGCCCATTTCCCAATGGAGGTCTGGATCTAGTATGACGATGAAGTTGAGCAACAAACAATTGCATGAAAGACTATGATATATATATCCATGTATCAATCCCATGTCACAAATGTGAGCACATTTTGCATAGGATACTTGGAGCTACAACAACAGCAACATCAAAGGGGGATGACGATGAATGGGACTATAACTGTTACATTACAAATATGAAACCTTAACCAAGGCTCCTAAAAGCTTTCCAGTTAAATGAAGGAAACAAAGAAGGAACCCAAGATGAGAGAGAGAGAGAGATTATCAAGGCCACTAAAATGGATAGAAACCAAAGAAGGAACCTAACATGATAGAGAGGTTATTATGGCTACTAAAATGGTTAGAAACCAAAGAGGGAACCCAAGATGAGAGAAAGATTATTAAGGCCACTAAAATGGTTGGAAACCAAAGAAGGAACCCAAGAGGATAGAGAGATTATTAAGGCCACTAAAATAGTTAGAAACCAAAGAAGGAACCCAAGACGATAGAGAGACTATTAAGGCCACTAAAATGGTTAGAAACGAATGAAGGAACCCAAGATGATAGAGAGATTATTAAGGCCCAAAGAAGGAACCCAAGATGAGAGAGGGATTATTTATGGCCACTAAAATGGTTAGGAACCAAAGAAAACTCAACATTAGAGAGCGAGATTAAGGCCACTAAAATGGTTAGGAACCAAAGAAAACTCAACATTAGAGAGCGAGATTAAGGCCACTAAAATGGTTACGAACCAAAGAAGGAACTAAGATGTGAGAGAGAGAGAGAGAGAGAGAGAGGGATTAAGGGCCGCTAAAAATGTATTGTTGCCAATTTTGACCTATAAATGCTAAAACCCACATTTTGTTTTAAAATTACATAAATGAATAATCCATGGCACAGATGAGCAGTTGCTGCATCCAATGGTCGAATCGAGATCCCCACCCTCCCTACCCTTATCTAGTTCAGTTGTTCGGGATGTCATTTGGGACGTCAATCCTGAAGGAGAGAAAAGAGCCAATAGGCAACCGCGGATGCGATCGCAGAGATATCCCATATTGCTTTCTCTCTCCTCTCTCCTCTCTTCCTCTCTCTCTCTCTCCACAGCCTCCTGTGCTTTGCATTCTGCGCTGTGCACTTGGTGAAGAAGAGGAGGGCGAGAGACTCGTCAACAGTGCGCGCACCCGCAAATTTTCACACTACTACTAGTACAGCAGCAGTAGCAGCAGCAGCAATGGCAGCAACAGCAATGGCCTGTACCCAACTGGCGGCAGCTGCCGCTCCAGCTGTTGCGGGTGGCGTTGCACAAAGATCCAGATTTTATGCAGGAAGTGTCTCTCATGCCGGGAGGAGATTCGGGTGTAGCAATGGCAGCCGCGTGAGCTGCATGGCAGAATGGTTGCCCGGACAGCCTCGTCCCCCTTACCTGGATGGCTCTGCACCCGGGTATGTATATGGGTTTCAAAGCACCAGCACCACTTTCGCTTACTAGCTGACTCACTGACTCACTGGCTTCCGCTTCATGGGTTTCATTAGGTTCTTGCAGGGGGGGGGGGTTGGGCAGCCGGGGGGGGGAGGAGGAGGAGAGTGGAGTTGGATTCTGGGGAATGTAAGAATCACAGGCATATGTGTCATTTGTGTGCTTTGTGGATGTCTGTATTCGATATTGGATATCTTATGTTGGAATTTGAGCATGTGATAAACTTGGTTTTATGGTTTTATTTCTGCAGCATTTGGGATTCAGGTGCATTGTGTTGTTGGGTTTTGAAAGGATTTTATACTGAGTGCATGGAACGACACCATGTTGAGATTCAGAATTGGTGGATTTTGTTGTAGTCATCAGGTTGTAGAAATCACAGTTTTGCTTACAATATTGCTCCTGGTAAACTGTGGCAGGGATTTTGGGTTCGATCCATTGGGGCTAGGTGAGGTGCCAGAGAATCTGGAACGGTACAAGGAGTCCGAGCTTATCCACTGCCGCTGGGCTATGCTCGCAGTTGTAAGTGTTCATTAGAGAATTACCCTAGTATGGATTCAGCTCCAATTCAGCTCCATACAAAACGAACCCAATTTCATTGAATTTGTGTATTGTAATTTTGCCTTGAGTTTTTGAAAAATGTGAACTGCAATTGTTATTTATTTTTGGTTTTACTCCGGTCCATTGCTCGTCTGATCTAATGGTAAGCAAATGGTGTTGGCAGCCAGGAGTGTTGTTGCCAGAGGCATTGGGGTTGGGCAATTGGGTAAGTGCACAGAAGTGGGCAGCTGTGCCTAACGGACAGGCGACATACTTGGGTCAACCTGTGCCATGGGGTACACTTCCCATCATCTTGGCTGTAGAGGCTTTTGCCATAGCCTTTGTGGAGGCAAAGAGGAATGATGAACCAAACACCGAGAAGAGGAAG
>Ga0209611_10008816_pt1 | contig 15547 bp, 10 predicted proteins | sample S1TSphgellanicum_3_FD_187693 | JGI IMG/M metagenome (GOLD analysis project Ga0209611, IMG submission 187693) | Host-associated microbial communities from peat moss isolated from Minnesota, USA - S1T2_Fc - Sphagnum magellanicum MG (SPAdes) (version 2) | ecosystem: Host-associated > Plants > Peat...
AATGCTTCTTTCATGTGAAACCTTTGAAAGATGGTTCCTCTCCCTAATCTAAAGCCGCACATGTGTCATTTCTTGTTTTTATTTCTTGTTTGCATCTTGTTGCTTTGATAGAAGGTGAAGTTGATTATTTGATTTTAACATTTTACATCACATTGTTGGTTGATGTGATGCAAGAGATGTTTTTTTTTTCAGCCGAGCAAGCTCACTGAGCTTTTTTCACCTAGACCTCTTGACATTGCCACCTAAGCTTACAAAATTCAAGTTATTTCTTGTATTTGCTACATTACATGAACTTTGAATTTCTTATGCTTTGAGTTTGTTGTTAGTCGATCTAGATCACTGGGTGAAACCCATGAATACAACCTAATTTTTCGGATTTTTATTACATGAATTGACAATGACAAATGGGTGGAAATTTTTTGTATGAACAAACCTACCTTGCTTAGCAATGCCAAACACCTAAAACCTATTCTTCAAAAGCAAGACACAAAGTACCACAAAGTGATACCTGTAAAGATTCAAGTTCGTTACATTCAATCTATAAGCTAGCTCAAGGTGTTATTTTTCTTACTTACAATGAATTATTTGCAATAGGTAAATCAATTATTTCTATCATCCTCCATCAATTTGTTGAAGCTTTCAATTATGTTTACATGCATCAATTACGTGGCCCTAGGGATAGACAATGGGAATTATAATGGAAAAATTTACAACTTGGTGTGGTCTTCCTAATATTTAAGGTGCCATTGATGGCACGCATGTTTGAATTGTTAAGCCATCTGCATTTTTTTTAAATTACTACTACCACAAAATAGGTGGGTATAGTGTTGTGGCATAGGTTGTTGGTGATTGCAAAAAAATGTTTACTTATGTGTTTGTGGTCTTCCAAGAACTGTGGATGATGCAAGGGTTTTACGCAAGTTTGCATTATATAGAAATGCCCAATACCATGTCTTTTTGAAAATCACACAAGTTTTCAATAGTTTTTTCCATATCTTCTAGATGACAAAGGCTATCCTCTAATTATGTGGATCATGACCCCATTCAAAGTAAAGGGTCATCACATTATTTTGGAATTGATGTATAACAAAAAGCACAAAAGAGGTTGCTTTGTTGCAAAGAATGTTTTGGCATTCTCAAAAAAATATTTAGAGAGTTCCTTACTAAAACTAAATTACATGTTTCTTTTGTGCCAAATGCATTCACTACTTGTTGTTTACTACATAATTTTTTACAATCTCAATCTAAATCACATATCCAAATATTGATCGGCATAATTGATGTGGATTTGCATGTGAATCCAAAATTGAATGCATCACGAAGAGTCATTGAGGTTGTTGAAGAACAAGGACCAACCCATATAGTTAAAAGTCAAAAAAGATTTGGTGAGGCAATGTGTAAGGAGCTAAGTGTTTATCTTGGATTTATTACATGATGAACACAAAAATATGTTTTTGTACCTTCAACCTACCTCAAGATTTGATTCAAAGATGATCAATCAACATTGTTATTTTATTATAATGTGAAATACTTCCTTTTGTAATTATGTCTCCTAGTGTTTTGAGTCATCTTTTCTTCATTACTCATGGTAGTATTTCTTTACCATGTTTCATGACTTCAATCAGGCTTGTAATTGCTTTGACCATGTTCATTTGAGTTTTATTTTCAATTTATTTCTACATTTGAAGTAGTCTAATTATTTTTCCAAGTTAGTTTCTTGAAATTTGGATCGTTTTTCCTCCAAAACCAGATTGGTCTCATGCATGTGGTTGATTGACTCCACTAACATTTGATTTCTTTTTTTAATTACATTAGTTATGGTCTTATGAGATGCAAAGTATTTATGCATTATTTCAATGTTGTTTGTGCTTCTTGTTCCTCCACCTCCTTCATACCAAAATCCTTTGTTGATTGAATTTGGTGTCCAAGGGAGCTTGTGCCCAAGAGTTTTAGTTGCATTTTGCACTAGTGTTTTGATTGCATTCTTCATTGGGGTCTTCATTGGAGTGTGAATTAGACTGTCCATTGGGATGTTGTTGAGGTTTGCAATGCTTCATTCAAAGCCTTTATGAAAAATTGTGAATGTGGAAAAGGTACCATGGTTTGAGCACTTGAAAGGTCATTCATAAATGTGCAACTATTTTCAATTCTTGTTGGATTGTCATACCCACAATCCACATGTTTTGTCCTTGTGCCATGATAAGTGAAATCAATGCAATTTGAAGCTTTGAAGCCAATTACATTATTGATGTTATTTGAATCATGCATGAGATGTTGAATGTGTAAAGGATTAAATATAAGTCTTTTGCCCATGAATTCCATGATCATGTCATAATGTGTTTTACTGAAACATCGTGACAAGTGGTGTGTAACTTTGTTTTGTGGGTTCATAATTGCCCAATAATCTTCATTATGCCTTATTGCTGAAATGTGATCAAAGATCTTAAATTCCCTAGCTATCACTTTTGATTTATCCTTGCATGTAGAGTCATTTCTCATATGTTAAGAACAACTAAATTGCATGACAATTTGCATAATTATTTTTCCATTTTGTTATAGTTGTTTCAAACTTGTCTAGAGATGCAATGTGTTCATCCTATTTTACATTGATGAGTACCAATACTTCTTTATGCTCCCAATTTGGCTACCTTGGTTTCCTTGACTACATTTCAATTAATGCATATGATCTTGCATTTTTTTTTCATTTTATCTTTTGTTTTTAAAGGACCTCCTTCTTCATAATTGTTGACTATTATAAATTCTACAATGAATTGAAAAATTTAAACTAACATGTGTTTTTTTTCTTTTTGCAAATTACACATTGATGGATTGAACATGAATTGCTTACCTCTTTCAATATTTTGGTCCTTGCAATTCACTATGAAAAAAATATAAGGTTTAACAACTAGGTTTGCAATTGGGTTTTCCAGTTGCAACATATGGTATTTATACAGTCTTGAGTGTTAACAAACAAGTTGTAGTAGTTGTAGTGGACACCCTATGTTGTATACAATATCATATATATAGTGTAATTCACATGCAACAATATGTAACTTCTTTGCAACTAATTTCCACGTCAAATTTTCACACACATTCCAATGTGGTCAACGAAATGCTAACGTGACTTTTCATCCATTTGTCGACGAATGACATATGTTAATACCTTTTGCAATTTATTTACAACTATTTTACAACTAATTTGACAAATATAACATTTAATTATTTCATTTATCCATTTGATGAATGAATTCTGTTCTTATATTTTATAATTTATCTACAATCATTTTACAACAAATATATTTTTTCATTATTTCATTCATCCATTTGATGTGAATAGATTTTATCCCAATCCTTTGCAACTTATTTCCAACTATTTTGCAACTAGTTTGATGAATATATTCCTTCATATTTCATTCATCCATTTGAGCAATGAATTCTGTTCCTATCCTTTGCAATTAACTTATAACTAAAGATGAAATGAAAATAAAGGATTTAGTGACTAATTTGCAACTAGGTGTTTAAGTTTAGGTTTCAAAACAATTGTATGGTAGTTGATTTTAGTAATACTAAACAACTAAATTGCAACTTATAATGCAATTATACAAACTTCACACAACCATTATCATGTTGTCATAATTATAATAGATAATGTTGAATTGCATTAGGCATCATTATTCATAAACATGAAATGGATTTGAAACTTTAAATAAATTTACATTCCATGTTGAAAAATACATTACAAATTTTTTTTTAAAAATGTTTCTATCAAAAAGCAATTTAACTATGAATTTAAATATAATACCCAAGTTATTTATAACAAACATTTTCTCTATCTAAACAAAAGGTCAAATCATAAAATGATGACCCACAATAATCAAATATTGTCATTTTAAACATTATGTTTCATAAATGAATGTTTTCTTCTATTTTTGTTGAAATGGAGCTTGAGCTATGCAATTTCTTCAATCCACCTTATCTACTTAAAATATGCCATGTTATGATATTTAGTTCCACATATGAAATGAAATTAGTAACATATCATAACATTGTAATGTAAAAAATATTTAAATAATCCTTTCAACTTGAATAAAATTTATTTACAATTATACTGCCACTAACATGCAATTTATTTGTCATTAAAATGTAACGTATGTAAAACATTGATATAAACTAAACTATAATTTGTACACTTGCAAACAAAATCAAATATTATGTTTACTATGAGGTAAAGTAAATTAGAATTTGAGATACTTTTGAAATAATCTTACCTTGTATGCATAATTTTATGTTGATGGATTGAAACATAATGAAAGTTCAACCCTATAACACAAAAACAACAAAAGTCATCACAAATGTTCAAACACAAAACACAACATATGTAACATGATTATCATTAAAAAAATCACCTTTCATAAATCTTTCATCATTATAAATTAAACTAAACTTATATAATCAATTTATAAATAAAATGGAATATATTTTCACATCATTTTTTTTTAATATATGCAAATAAACAAAAGACCAAAAATTGACACAAACCTTCAACATCCAAGAACAAAAGTAAGAACCTTCAATATCTAAAAGTAAGAGCAAGAACTTTCAACATTTAAAACCAAAAGTAAGAACTTTGAACATCCAAGAATAAAAGTAATAACCTTTAACATCAAAAAGTAAAAGTAAAAACTTTCAACATCCAAAAATATGAGCAAAAACCTTCAACATTAAAAAAAACAACAAAAGCCTTCAACATTCAAAAGCAAAAACAAAAACTTTCAACCTCTTTAAAAACAAAAACCTTAAACCTCTTTAAGAGCAAACCCTAACAACCTTCAACTTCAAAGAGCAAAAACAAAAGCCTTCAACCTTTTAAAAAATAAGAACAAGACCCTTCAACCTCTAAGAGTAAAAACAAAAGTCCATAAGGATAAGCACATGAAGGTTGTTGATGACGTGTTCCCAAGCTCTTTGATAAACTCAAATGTGAATTTAAAGTGAAACCAGTAAAAGAGCAAGGATGGGGCATGCTTCCTAGCTCATAACACTTTAGGGGTAGAGGGGTGTGTTGGAGCTTTGGGATGGGACTAGGAAGAATGACAAGTAATCAATCATTCACACAGACAACAAATTGGTTAGTGCATAGTTGGAGCACTCTTGGTGCGAGGACGAGCCACGAATAAACTTGGATTCATAAGACTCACCACGGCCTAAACTTGGGGGAAGCCACCACTTTTCCCCTTATAGTATACTTTATGCTTCTCCATGAGGCCCACATCCAAATGGCATTTTGTCCAGGATTCCCAAATGGGAATCCCGAAATTCCCAAAATTGGGACTTCTATGATTTTGGGGCCTCATAGCTTTATGTGCAAACCTTCGATTGAGATGAAGTTTAAAGTAAACTTGTAGCCCTCATTGAAAGCTTTTCAATGGTATATGGCACACCACCTACACACAAGGAAATCGGGTCAATTTTTGACTTTTAGTTGTTGGGAGTCAAATTGTCAAATTGACTTTTGGCCTTTCTTTTGGTTATAACTTGTGTTTCAGATGTCCAAATGGATGATGCAAGCCCATTTTAGACATCTACATTTCAATAGATTTCCAATGATATAAATTTTTTTTCAATCTAATGGGTTTTGACCCCTGCAATCATTCCCTAAAGATTTGAAAGTCCATCAGGACTCCAACTCCCCAAGTGGGAGTTGCCTTGGGAGTGTGAAGGTTCATTCTCTCACATTTTCTTGCACTCCTGGGAGTAAGATGTGTCTCATGGGCCTCCCTTTTATCCTGCATTCTTGCAAACCCTTGCCTTAATTGCAAGCCCAAGGCAAAGGTTGCGACAGTTGATGCATTGGGGTAAATTTGTTGATATATTGCCATGTGTCACTTGCTTAAAGGTTTCCTGTCGAAATTTTAGATCTTTAACTTTCAAATTTTAAGTTTCAATATAATTGCATATTAGTTGCAAACAAATTGAAATGTTATATATATTGGGCGATGGAAATGTATACATGTGGCATGATCATATGTGTTACTCAAGGCCATACATTTGTTGCAAAGTAATTGTTAATTAATAATTAAATTTATCTTAGTTGTGATGAAGTTGTTACATGTGATTAAAGTGCAACTTGTCAACAAAGTCAAACATGGTTGACTATAATTGTATATATAGTACATGCATTGTATTATATAAATATCCATTTTGCAACTAATTTACAACTACAATATAACTCCTTGATTTTTTGACATGACATTTTATTTATTAATTTGTTGTATTTCCATGGGACAATTGTAATGCAATTGTATATTAGTTGTTTTGTAGCTCTAGTTGTAAAGTAATTTAGTTGTCACGGACATAATTTTTCATAGTGATTTCCTTGATTGTTTTCTTTTATAAAAATGACCATGAGCATTGTTATGTTGCTGTTGGCATTATTATTCAACATTATTGTTCAATCCTAGGGGGCATGCTAGTAAAAAAAAGTAGGAAATACTTGAGTAAACTATAGGGTGTAATCTATTAGTTGTTGGGTAAAAATTATAAGTTAATTAGTTAAAAAATAAGGTACGTTTTATTCAAATAATCAATTTAATTATAATATAAGGTATGTAATGATAAGAAATAATGGATTATAAATAATGTAGGGTGGCTTTTATATGTATATATTAAAAAATTAAATAATAATAAAGTGATAAAAATAGGTTGAACAAATATTTAATACCCCTTTGAAAATGGTCATTTGACACATGTAGATCCCAAACTTTACATTAAATGTCCTCCCTAGGTGTTCAATGTTGTTATGTTGTTATTGGCATTGATGTCTAGTGCTATTGTTGGTGTTACACTTGTGCTGTTGTTCGTTGTGTTATTGGTTCACATTATAGTTCATCATAAAAAAGGCGAACAAGTGGGTTGAAGATGATGGGCAAGGACTTGGACCATGATAGTTGTTTTTACGTAACATTGAATTATAGCCCAATTTTGGGCCACATACATAACATTACATTTTGGGTTGTAAATCTAAACTTTTTGAAGATTTAATGATAACTACCATTTTGAATCTTAACTTTCAAGTAACATCGCATGCCACATAAGATGCCACTTTAGCATTTGTGTTACCAAACACTTTATATATGGACAATCATTTTGAACTCCAAATTTTAACACCCAATTAACAACGAGTTTCCTCCAAGTGTGAATTGTGCTTAAGTAATTGACATAAATCTTTAAAATGGGTAGCCAAAGACAAGAAACTCTCATGGAAAGGGCAGGCCCTATTCAATGATGTGACAACTACTAACCCACCCATGTTTGTTACATTTTGAAACTAGCGCTTATAACTAGGAGTGGTGTGAAGGGGTATAAACTAAATTGATCCTTCTTGACTTAGGCTACCTCAAGACTTGATGAATGCAAGGATTTTAAAACCAGTGTTTATAACTAGGAGTAGTGTGAAGGGGTACAAACTAAATTGTTCCTTCTTGACTTAGGCTACCTCAAGACTTGATGAATGCAAGGATTTTAAAACCAGCGTTTATAACTAGGAGTAGTGTCAAGGGGTACAAACTAAATTGATCCTTCTCGACTTAGGCTACCTCAAGACTTGATGAATGCAAGGAATTTAAAACCAGTATTTATAACTAGGAGTAGTGTGAAGGGGTACAAACTAAACTGATCCTTCTTGGCTTAGGCTACCTCAAGATGAATGCAAGGAACGTAGTTAACGCACCAGTGAGAGTATCGTTTACAATTGAAATTTGAAAAGAGGTTTGTTGCACATCAAGCAACCCTTTGCCAAACTAAAAAAAAGTAGATTTGGTGAGTTGTGGGTTCAATGAGTGCTTTCAACCACTACCCTTGACTTACATATACTATGGCATAGGGTTAGTTTTCACATTAACAAACCAAATAAATTATTTTTGAAAATTTGAAAATATTATTTTTTTCATGATCTATTATGATATTTTCAACATGTCAACTTACATTTTGTTTCACTGTTTTGAAGATTATCTAATGACAAAACTAACCTTAGGGTAAGGATCTACGTTTGTGTTCATGTTGAAAAACAATGTTAATTTGGTTTGTTTATACATAGTTATTAAGATCTACACCTATCCCCAATTGGATGTGAGGAATGTGTTCTTGGAGGTGGTTATTGCTACCCCTATTTTTTGGAACCATCGTAATAATCTTTCAATTGTAACTTAATTTGTCTACCACCTTGGTGAAAGGGCTACTATCCATGGTTGTTGGGGATATGCTATGAAAGCTTAAATGTTCAATTCGCAATTCCCCCTTTTGGTTAGTAGTGGAAGACTTCAAGATTATGTGACCTCTTAACTTACTTCCTATTGTCTTATCAATAATAGTGCTTGAAATAGTCTTGGCGTGTAATCAAGATGGAGTCTTATAAGTAATTAAAAACAATATAAAATATATGTATCAACTTATAAAAATCTAGTGCCCAAACATTGATTTTAGGGGAGACATTATTTGTTGACCTTGAATCTTGCACCTATAAAATATTAACATCCATGGGTGAATTATAGTGGGGTTCCAGGTTCACAAGACAAAAATCATAATGTAGCTTGACTCCAATTTATCTTTGGAACTTTCCATTACCTATCCATGTAATGGAAAATTCCACGACTTATCACATCACATGTTGTATTGGTAATGGGTGTTGTACTATACCTTTTAAGTTTGTTCACAATTTCCAAGAAGTTATTTCCTATAAACCAATATGGTGCTGTAGTGAGGATAGCCAAATTCAACTTATAATCTACTCTATTGGGACATCCTTTTTGCATTAGGACGTGCAATCATGTTGGCTGTATCTTTTCACATTACCTTGAGGGTGGGGTTTGCTAGAAAGCAAACATATATTCTTTCATCATAAAATTATGCAATGCATAATTAAATATAAGATTTTGTAAAAGGCGTGCATCAATTGCAATGTAAGGGACATCAAAGGATTTTTTGTAGTGGATTTTCTGTAGTGTCTAAATGTTGTCCCATCCACCCACAAATTTTGCTTCTGTCACAAATTATGCTATCTTTTCTGTTGCTCTACTTGCCACCTTTAGCAAGAATCCTTATCGAGTGCAGAAACTGAAATATTGCACTGCAAAGTGGCGATGTTACTTGATAAGTTCAATTTACCTTGTATATCAGGATTGTTATGTGGGAAGAATTGCAGGACCACATCTGTAGAGTTTGTTTGGGCATTTCCGGCTTGGGAAAGGCCTAAAGAAAAACCCCTGTAGAATCATGACTGTAGTCCCACCAATAGGACCCATGTTGCAATCCTTCAGTCAAGCTACCTATTAGTTTCATAAAACTGGTAGATGTATGAGCTTTTGGGTACCCAGAAGTACCCAGCACTTTTAACGGAAGAAGGTAAAATGTGGCATGCACTCATCATGAACATCATGTAGTATGGAATGTGCATTGTGTTATGTTGACTATCAAAGTTTAGAGCAATCAAAACACCAAGCTTATGGCTTCAGATCACTGTTGGCAGCTTCATCATGGACTTTCCGAGTTCCACTGCATGATACATACTAATTGTGCATGAGAAGGAAATTCTTTGCTTTGGCTTCTGAATACAATCTGCCCATTGACCATCTCTGTAATATAACTGGGCAGAAAGATATCACCACAAATTCAGAGAATGGACAGAAACACGTAAGGGAACTGCAAGAAATGTTGAGTCAGTTCCAGCCAAACTGAAACAAAAACTACGAGAATGAGTGAGCATAACCTTATCAGTCACTCGAATGCTAACAGCCTATCACAGTGCATCATGAAAAGGGAGTGATTATCGGCCATTACTCCCTACTATCTTTGTCAAGAGCCTCTTGACAGTGGGTTTAGATAAGTATATAATAATCTGCTCCAAGCTCAGGGCAAACAATTATGCAAAATCTGTATTCTGGGTTTCTTTTGCATCTTCAGAGGCAAAAAGGGAAGACTAAGTTATATGTTGGCTACTAGTCAAGAGGCATAGTTACTGATAAAAGTCAATTCAAATGGTATGGCCTACGGAATGAGTATCCAAATTTAAGCTGCAACAAGCTTGCTCATGATCAATAGGTCAGCCTCTTGAACCCTGAAATACCCCTTAAGATCATTGAAACAAAAAGAGCAATCACCAATGTTTATCAACAGCTGACCTTAGATAATCTATCTCCAGGGAATAAATATCAACTACTTAAAAGTTTAATAACAGAACATCAGAGTAGAGCAGAAAAGGTAATTTATGCTCATTGACTAGTGGACACATCCTGTTGTCCAATCAGCACCTCAATTCTCTGCATAGACAAAATACACACCATAAAAGAATAACACAAGTACACTATTTTTCCATCATTTGTGATGTGTTTTTCCCCTGAAGAGATGTCCTAGCTGCCATTTCAACTTGGACAGCAGATTACTAGGAACTCGAATTTTGCGTTTGTTATTTGCAGAAGTGGTCTGTTAGAATTTGATATTTTGGGAGCAACTTGTGTTGTAAGAACTGAAAGAAAAACATGATGATTATGCAATCCCTTGGTTGTGCTCATTACCTTAATAGAAGTTTCCAGAGTGTCCAGCTTGTGCAGTATAGCTTCCCCTGTAATGGGTGTTTCAACAATAGTCCCCACCATACCTCTTTGTAGGGTATTTGGATATGTCATCTATTTCACCCACCAGTTTTCATCAAGAGAAATCCAGCAGCGGTCATCCAAGTGACAACAACTAATGTGGGTACATGAGTGTGCTTTTGTGCATACCTGCCAACTGACTCCTTGCTGCCAAGACCAAGGTTGTGATGGGCGAATCTGTGACACTTCTGGAGGTGTAGTCACCTCCCCATTATCAGTAGGAGAGAAAAGTAATCCATTGTCCTCTCCATTTGGAATCTGACCTTGACGAAGCTTTGCAGATGCCATGAGCACCACCTGTAGCCGGGTCAAAATTGTTTGCTATGAGCAGTAAAGGATAGGCGATCTTTTGTCTTTTAGTGCCCAACTTTATACAAACAATCTTTGCAAAAGTTCTAGTATTCTGTTCTGTCAGTTCCACAAAATCAAAACTAAGACTGCAAGAATGAAAGTGCTTATAACCTTTTGAGTGTCCCTCACAAAGTGTGAGACCATTACCTTCGTCATTGATTAAACAATTTCCTTCATGTGAAAACTTTTTACCTTTTTGAATAGCCGGGGATTGACCACCCCTTGAATCCAGAGTTCATTTCCTGGGGCTGGCCACCCAAGCTTGGCATTCTCCACCCGAACTGTGGATACCCCAAAACATGACTGTAACCAACCTGTAGGCACAACCCAAGTGCTCGCTCTAGTTGTGAACAAACAAATTAAAGTGTAAAAGACAAGTACTGCTTTAGTACACCTGACACTAAAGAGGCAACACAGAAGGCAAGAAAGAAGAGATTGCAGAGACTGTATGATGTCCATGAGAGCTGAGGAGGACAAGGAAGGTGGTGACCTAATGGTAAGAATTAGGCTTTCACAATGACAATCTGGGGTTGGTATCTCTGAGGGCTTCAACAAACCTTCTTCAATGGTCATGTCAGTAACCAAGTGCAAGAGCACATGTTTCTCTTTCATTGATACCCCACAACATGGCAGAATTACTGGCTTTTTCACCTACCCACAAGTCCCCATGTTAAAATATGTTAAGATGCATTGCAACGTAAATTAGTCTACAACTTCAAGATAGGAACAACAGGCAGAAAGATGAACAATTGACAACTGTCCATAAGATAAGATGCAGAGAGAGACTGTTGAAACTAAATGAAAATACAATTGGCTCAAAGCTCAATATAATTTGGATATGACTACTTGGTTATTCTCTATTGAACGTACCTTGTACACAACAGCTTGAGTTGTGATGTAAAGCTCACGTGTACGAATATCTCTCCTCACAATGTATCGTCGAATTGGCACATAAAGAAGAAGTAATATTCCAACACCATACACCAGTACAAATACTAGAGCAATTAACACCCATTGCACTGTATCATAGTTCACATATGCATTCTCCAACTCCTGAAATGAGGCCCTGTCAGACAGAAAAAGGAAATTTCTAAGCAAGTTGATGATTTACAACATCCATCTCCTTCTTCACGTGTCAACAACAGATTTCTCCACGATGAGATTACGAATATATACACCTTTTCGGTATGAGAAAGACAACCTCATTTATACAATGGTGTTGTATAAATGAAAGTGAATCATGTTCTAATGAATTCAGTCCTAACATTTCTTTCAGAATCAATGAAAGTCATATGTAATAATAGTGTATGCAATTTGATGATGGAAAACAAGGGACTCACTGAATGGCAAAGCTATGCCCTGGAACCATACTAATGGAAAACCTCAACATATTGAGTCCATAGTTATAACTAACTGACACTCACCTGTAAATTATTCTTCTGCCATCCTCGTCATTACCTTCATGGGAAATTGGATTGCTCAAAATTTGAGCTTCTAGATAATCACCTCCCTCCAGAAGCTGCTCATCCAGTGACCCCATCCAGTAATCTGGTTTGTAACCCTGTCAAGATGGACGTGAACACATTGTTGGTTGCTTTATGGGTGTCGCTCACAAAGCATCTTGGACCATCATCACATTCATCATTAATGGCACTGACCAGCTGCCATCATCCTCTTCCCCCTGACTTTGTCAGCTTCCGCAAACAAATGACAAATGCTTAATGAACTATGCTTTCAAATGCTTTCAAGCAATCAGTTTAACAAGAATTTGCACACAGAGTTGCTGTTGCAGATTTCCAGAAGCAAAGCAGGAAGAAGACCTAGTCATGAGGATGTTGGTTAAGCACTGAAGAGACAGCAAGCATGAATTGGAAAAAGACAAATAGTGTCCTCATTCAAGCTGCAACAAGGCTATCAGAATTCTATCAGAAGACCTTGCTAGGGTTGCAGCAAAAAACCAAAGTAGAACATGACGAGAATGAATGAGTTCTTCTTGCACCATCCTCCATTAGACTTCAGTGGAAAAACAGAAGGTTTCTCAGAATCGAGTGAGTTTCTCTCTGGTCTTGCAGGTGAATTCCTGCAAAGTTGCACCTGACTGTTTTGATTTGGGAGTTTGAGTAATGACCAACAAGTATCGGAAACCAGCTGAAATTGTAGACTCTTTGGGCAAAACAAGTTTCAGGGTTTTGATCTCACCTCAAATCTGTAATCTTGTGTTGTCGACTCTAGGAATCTGCTGGAGAAAAGCTTTCCTTCCACAAATGAGGAAAGCTACTTCAAGGAGAGCAAGAAACAGCTTGAAAAGCTTCAGCTTCAGCTTCTAGAACGAGAGATGACGCCCGTTTTCTGTATGCACGAACTTGAGAGTTCTTCACCCTTCACCTTTGTGGATCAACAGCTCATGTCTTCGGAAACTCCTGCAGAGCTGTGACAAGGTCGAGCCACTACGACAATCTAACCCTCGGCAGCGATCAGCTCCTTTGCTTCTGCTTTTGGAAATGAACAGCCTCGTAACCTTGAGCCCTAACAACGAAGCTCTTCATTGCCTTCTTCACCTTCCCTAAGAGACCAAAAACTGCTGATGTTACGCATGAGAAGAGATTTAGTTTGGAAACAAAATAAAACAGAATTCCGGAACCGCATATGCTCAAACCGCAAGCGTACCTGGAAATTGGAGTTCAGATCACTCGAGCAGGCTCAGGAAACAAACCGTGAAGATGATTGCCACAAAACTGCAGGGATGGGAAGCATCAAAGATCAAAACTTGGAGTTTTGTGTGCAGGAGGAAGAAACAAACTTGATAATAAGAAGAGAAACACACACTCAAAAGCTCTCGGAATCTAACAGAATTCAGAAGCATATTACAAACTGGAGTATGGGCTTCCTGGGTACAAGAGTGTCCATGCCGATTTCCCCCCCACACACAGGATGAATGTGCCTGGTATGCTGAACGAATACCAGTGTTCAGAGAGTACGGAAGCCAGTCTTTGAAAGTTGGAGAATTTAAGGGCCTAATTTCTGCTTACTCGCAGTAGTATTGCGAGGGTGCTTAGGAGTGCCTTCCAAGGGACGCTTATGTGTCGTCGTCTCTCCGATATTTTTCTCTTGGTTGTGTTGTTTGTTGTTTCTCCGCACACTCAAAGCAACGATTTGTTTATTACTTTTTCGACATCGTGACGTCCGCAGAAATTTTGGGATGAATTCAAATACGCACGAGTCCTGATACCCACTTCGAAAATCGCTTTTCTGTTTTTCGATAGATTCCTTTACAGGAGGAATTTCGAATTCTATTCTGCGAGGATTCCTCTGTGTGTGTGTATGTTGTGTGAATGTATCCAACAAAGATACAGAAGAATGTGCGCAGTTGCTTTCCTTTGTTTTGCGTGGACGATGACCAATTCGTCGAACACATTCTACTCGTCGTTTAGTATGGGACCCGCTCTCTTGCCCTGCCATCGCCACGAAGTCTTCGAAGCTCTTACTACACTAAATGGGGAACAAAGTTGTGTGTAGACAGTGTCAGAGAGCGAACATAGTTTTGGTGATCATTCATTGATGTGCTCGCCATAATAGCCATGACGGGTGCTATCCTTCCCCCAATAGCCAGGGCACCTCCCACACAACAACCCATTGGACCTTTTTAGTTTTCTGATTTTTTTTCGCTCCTCGATGCATCCGTGGCGGTGAAAACCACCATAGCGTCACTGCCTTTCATTTCACCACCACTTCAATTGGCCTCCCTTGTGGTTTTAAAAATTAAAAAATCAAAAAACAAATCCCAGAGGTGTTGTGGAAGGGTGCCTTGGGCTATTGGGAGAGGGACAGCAGCTGCCATGGCTATTGTGACCAACCCATTAATGAGTGATCACCAAAACTGTGTTCGCCGTGTGACAGGTGTATGGCATCAAGCGTTTCTGTTTTTGGCGATTTATCGCATCCTGGGGACACCAAAAAAGAGAAGCCAGTGCAAAAGATACAAAGACTTTTTTGGGAAAAAAAAATTGCCCAAAGACGCCACATCATGAATTTATGAGAATTTTTTTTGAAATTGGCCATATTTAGACAATAGGCTATAGCAGGATTCTTAACCTTTTTAATTTTCTTCTCTGATCTGTAGCCAAATTTGGCTAACTCAGTCCTCAGTGGACGATCGCCAACCCATATACCACACAAATGTGAAAAGGAAAAAACACTAATGGCATCGTGAGGAATGATCGGTACAGAAGCTGTGCGACTATGGGCATGTGTAAAGGCATTTGTTGCTGGCAACCGTGTTTCTCTTTTGAGGACAGAGTAAAAAACACAAGCCCTGATCCGCGGGCGTTATCCTTCGCGAAATCCAAACCAAAAGCCAACAGTGAAGAGAAGGTAAGCGTGCTGATCTTTGCATTGCGTCAAAATTCACACGCAAGGAAAGAGAAAAATCTCGTGATTGATCGAGTGTGGTGGGTATGATGGCAATGTCAGCGTCCTGCTTACCCATTGCGTCGATTGCCTCGACAGCTACCTGCAATGTCAAGCCTGAGGTGCTTAATCTTCGCTCTGTG
>Ga0209611_10008817_pt1 | contig 15546 bp, 10 predicted proteins | sample S1TSphgellanicum_3_FD_187693 | JGI IMG/M metagenome (GOLD analysis project Ga0209611, IMG submission 187693) | Host-associated microbial communities from peat moss isolated from Minnesota, USA - S1T2_Fc - Sphagnum magellanicum MG (SPAdes) (version 2) | ecosystem: Host-associated > Plants > Peat...
GGGGGGTAATCCAATTATTTAAACTAAAACATTTCAACAAATTATTATTTTCAGTTTTTAAAAACGTTATATATATATATATATATGTTGTGATTTTTTTTAAATTTAGGTAATTAATTATTTTTATTAGTGTATGATTCATCTTCCTAAACAAATATTGTCTTGATAATTAAATAGTGATATTGACTACTTAACTAATGTTTTTTCTTGTGGCCAATTTTTGCCAATTTAAGGGGGCAACAACATTTTTTTTTAAAAAAAATTGAAAAAACTTTTTGGTCAAATTTAAAATATATATCGTCAAAAAATTTCCAATGAAATATAATAAGTAACCATAATATTGAAGGATTTAAACAAGTTTCCAACTACACAACTTGTTTATAACCAAATGTGACAAATTTTTATGGATAATTATCATTTTAGCAACATTACAAAAATAAATAAATAGTACCTAATCATATTGGGGAAATAAAGACTTGCAATCCTACAAAAATTGAACATATTTTATGTATTGAAAATAAAATTGTAAAAGACGTAATGAATGGATTTTTGAATTAACATCAAATTTACAAAGATTCTAGGTTAATTCAAACAAAAAGTAGATTTCATAACATGTAATTTCAACTTTTTTTTTTAACCTTTAAATTCTTTTTTTGTAAATTTAAATTATTTTCAAAAATAATTAATTTACTAAAATATTTTTATATTTTGATTACGAGTCTTAAAAACCCATTGTAGAATTATATCATTTTTTTAGAATTGAAAATGTAATTTTTTTTCATTGACAAATTTTTTTTAATTAAAAAAATATTTTGTTGATGTTGATGGCCTTTTTTATGTTTGCAAAATGGTGGAAATTCACCACAAAAAAAAGCTTTGGTTACATCATTAATATTTATTTGAAAATTTAAAAAATAATAGATAAGGTTCATGATGATCTCAAAGATTGAGCTTAAATGTTTTTTAAAAACTTAGATGTTGGAATTGTTTATGTGTTTAAGGTTGAAATTATTAGAATTAATTTAAATTTTTTACTTTAGGAGTAACCTTTTTTTCAAACTTTTTATTGTAGTTTTTTTGCAAGATAATTTTATTTGCAGTTTTTCCACTTTTTTCCAAACAAGAATTGCCAAATTAAGAAATTCAAACAAGAAAAACATGTTCATTTGGGGGAGGCGGGGTTAATCCAACTATTTAAACCAAAAATTTCATTGAATTATTATTTTTCTTTTACAAAAAATAAATAAAAATATATTTTTACATCATTTTAAATATATGAGTTGTGTTTTTTTCAAAATACATTTTTTCAAAGTTGTGTAATTAATCATTGGTATCAGTGCATGACTAATTTTGTTAAACAAATATGGCCTTGATAATTAATTGGCTCTATTTACTACTTAATTAATTTTTTTCTTATGACTAATTTTTGCCAATCTAAAAGGGTAACAACGTCAAAAGAGGATTTTTTTGAAAGAAAGATTTATTGCACCAAATTTTTAATATATATTGTTAAGTTTTTACAATAAAATATCATAAATAACCATAATATTGAAAGATTTGAACAAATTTCAAACTACATAACTTGTCTATGACCAAATGTGGTAATTTTTTTATGGATAGTTACCATTTAAACAACATTGTAAAAATAAAGAAACACATTTATACCTAATCATATTGGAGAAAATAAAAACTTGGCAATTTTTCCAAAAATAAACATTTTTTATATAATGATTTTTTAATATAAAAGACTTAATAAATGCACTTTTGAATTCACATTGAATTTACAAAGATTTTAGGTTAATTTAAACCAAAAACAAATTGTTGATTTATTCATGAAATGTTATTTGAATTTTTTTCAATACATTGTAAATTTAATATTCATAAATTATAATAATTTGTTTGAATACATGATTGAATAAACTTCAAAATCATCTTTTCATTTGTAACATTTGAATTATTTTTGCAAAAGAAAATGTATATTAAAGTTTGAATTTCCTAAAAAATTTCATGCCAAACATTATAAATTTAATATTTTTCACTTTTATTAATAAATTGTTGAAGTGGTTTGGTGGTTAAAACCTTAATGAGATTCCATGAGGTCTTGGGTTTAGTCTTTGATGGATGCTTACATTAATGTATCTTTTACAAATGTAATTTACAAACATGTATATGAATACATAAACATGTACATCATGTTTAATGGTGTCAAAACATTTTTGTCAACAAAATCAGGGGAAAAAAAATTAAATTATTTTCACAACATGTAAATTTGTCATGGCATGCCAAGAAAAAAATGTAATCCGTGACTACACAATCTGAAATATATATAATAAAATAAAATTTAAAAATTTAAAAAAAATTCAAGGCATGTAAATTTGTCACATCATGCCATGACTAAATTGTGATCTGTGATTCCACAATCTAGGGGGGAAAAAAAAGTAGAAAAAAATTAGATGATGTTGTGGCACGCTATTCCATGTCATATTAACTTGGGACCTCATATGTCCACGTCAAAAAAATTAATTAAAAATTATTTAATGCAACATGTGACTATCCAAAACAACTAAAAAACATTTCATTAAAAACTTAGTGAATTTGGGTAGTGAAAAAAAACAAGATTTCTTCTTATGCCTTGATATCACTTCACAAACTTAGGAAACATGAACTAATCCCAAAACAAGATTCAAGTGAATCATGCCCACCAAATATGTTTTAGCATATAAGATTCAAATACAACGTTAATTTATTGTTTGACAAGCAAAATCAACTTCTACAAATTGAAGGCAACAACAACTAACCTTGTTTATGGATACAACCAATTGTGGAGCAAAGGCATGGCAATTACCTAGCCCACACTCATTTTGTTGTGTAATTTGAAAATAATCCAACAATAGTCATTGCCAAGAGGACAAAATGACTTCAATGAAAATGAACCATCATCACCAACATTAATACACCTTCAACTTTTCAAGTGAAGCATTTTAGGGCATCTTCATTGTTTCAAATCTATGATAAGTTGGGTCATGAACGCATTTATCAAGATGGTTTCATAACTATTATTTCCTATGCTAACAAGCTATTCTAGTGCCACTTTGAAATAAGGCACTATTCATTCCTACGCACTATGGATGTTGTTTGTATTTAGGGTCCATACTTCGTATAAGAATGTGATGTTTACAGTAATATGAAAATCAAAGTTTTTCAATTTGTCCAATTTTACTACCTTATCCATTTCATTTATTATTTGACAAAATGTTTTAAATATTGATTACACACGTGATTTTAACTTGGTGACATTCACTAATGTGACCTTATGGATTATCTAATCAAATTGGATAAGAAAGGGACTTTGAACAAGATGGACAATGGTATTGTTTAAATAAAAACATCATGTTGAATTGTGAATAATATTTTGCTTTGGCAATATATTATGAATGTATTGAATTTTCACCATTAAAATCTTAATTGTGAAGTGGTTTTCACACCAAGACAAAAACTCATAGTTTCACACACAAAATTATGTACTTTTTGATTAATTTGGTCACCCAACCCTAACAAATACCCATACAACTCTAGAAAATAAGTAATGATCTATTTTTAATATGGTGGACACTATTGCATGATTGCATTACAAAAGGAAGTTGGTTTGTGGTTAAAATTTTATTTTAATGTCTTTATGTGTAAATATGTTTTTAATTTGAACTATAATCATTATAAAATATTTATTACTCTTAAATATCATTAGATGTGTACTTTGAAATTTTCATATACATACACCTATAGTGAAGAAAAACTTTGAAATATAAGAAAACCAATGTTTATTACGTTATTTTGATTGTCATGTTTTTAATTGAATGTTTAGACACATCATTTGATACTTTTGCATTTACTCTTTTACAACCTAGCTTGAATGAAAATATAATAGAGTGGATGAATTGTCATTCCATGTTTGATTTGTAAAAAATCATTTCCTTGAGTTAAAAATAGTTATGGTTGTTATTTCAATTGTTGCTTCTTTTAATACACAATTATCAACAAAATTTACCCATGCATGGTAAATGTTGTTCATTTTAAAATAAAACTAAAGTGCATTAGTCCATGGTTGAATATCAATAATATTTCCATTTGAATGAAAATGATTTACTTCTATCACATAATCTTATGTTTCATACTTCATAAATATGATAAAGTATATAATTCTATGACAATATGAAGATTTGAAAAACTACATATTTATTCTTGTCAAATGAATTTTGTGAGTGTGTGTGTGTGTAATGCAATTTTTTTGGAATGTATCATGTGATAATGCCACATAGAAGATGATTAATTACAACACCGAGTTGAAATTTAAAACATTCAAATTTTGTTGTAATTTGTTATGAATTTTGGGCACTTTAGGGTTGAATGTAATCAAATGTAAAATTAAAATTTTGAAATCAAAACCAAACATGCATGGTCTAATTAATGGGAATGTATAATGAATTTTACATAATTAATGTGTTATGATATTGTAACCAACAATATTTTTGTCTAAACTATGTATAAGGTAAAATTTGGCCAAATCAAAATTATAGTAATATTCATTAAATTTTTTTTAAAATTAAATAATATAATTTTGTGATCAAAAGTGCAAAACCACATGTATGACAATTTAAAATCAATTGTAAAGTTGGAAAATATTTGATTTTGATGCATAATGACATATATTATTATATAATATATATTTTTAAATAAAATTTTATATAAATTAAATCAAAATTTCAAATTTCATTTCAGTAAATTTTTGCAAATACATTAAATTGAATCATGGAGACATATATTTCCTTCAAATGTTTAATTACTTTCATTCTATTAAAAATTATTTCAAAATATCCATAGTCCCAAGAAAAAAACCTTGAAGGATACATCAATTTTTCTTTTGCTTCAATTGAAATTTTTTTGAAGGTATAACAATAAGTTTAGTTTGTGAACACAATTAATTTGAAAAACAATTCCTACACATGATTTGAGATTTTGTGATCCTTGTCCAATTCAATGATTAGATTTTTGAAACAACTTGGAGAAAAATGGTCATTTGTTTTTATTTAAGCAAGACACAAGAGAAAATGCATTTCAAGGTTTAGATATGCCAAACAATTTGAAACAAATTCCAATGATGAGTAATCAAAATTGGTATAAGGGGTTTTTTGGAATCCTTCACATGGTTGTCCATGGACTATTCCAAAGAGAATCTTAGAAATAGCTACACCATTTTCAAGCCTATCTATTTCATTTCTTTCTTAATAACCATTTCCTTTTCCTATGAATGTTCATAATAACTATCTCCCACCTTTCCTAATAATTGTACCTTCATTTTATAATTACTTCATTCTTTTTGCGTGTCCACCACCATGGATATGAAAAAACAAATTAACGTGTCCTTTTATGTCCATGAAATGTACATTAATTTACATTAAATTTGACATTGACATAAATAATGATAAATCATTGAAAACCATATGAAAACATAAGAAAAATATAAAATAGTTGATTGTCACAAGTAGTGCACAACTATGCGAAACCAAATATGTTATGACAATGTGTTGATATATTTGTCACAACGTGAAAATGTGATGAATTGATGAAGGATTTGGTTTGTGACCATGGATGTCAAGGGTTCAAGTTTTTCTTTGTGGCATATTATATTTGCAAGCTATTATATGCCTAATGGGTTAGGCTACTACAACCTATGACATATATGACCTATTCACCTACATACTTACAATTGTAATTTGGTTATTTCTAACCTATTTGCATGAACTACCTATTAATTAAAAGTTTGGGTCATGAATCATGATGTACCTATGTTCTACTTACATACATTTTTACATCCTACCTATAACTTACCTACCTATGGGGAAAAAGAAACATTATTGCCAACAAATGTCCAAAAAAATAGATCATGATTATTGTTTTTGGACATCAATAAATGAATCGGGGGAGGAGGGGGATTATATATACATATAATTGTTTATTGCCCAAAAAAATTCTTGACCACAATTTGTTGTTTGAATTGACTAATCAAAAGGTCCAACACTCAACCAATACAAAAAAATCACTAGTCAAATTGGCCATGTTCAAAACAACTTGTCCAAAATGTCTAATTGAACCTTGAAACAAAACTCATAAGAAACTTTAAACCTTGGGTTCTAAGGTTCACAATTATAAAAATAAACATGTCATTATTCCATTACATATATTTGATTTTCATGTCCCTTAAATGCACTTGGACCAAAAAAAAAAGGTATTAAAAAAATTCCTTCATTGTTTTTGTTGCATGTAATAAAAGTTTTTCCATTTTCACCAAGATGTTTTTAAATAATCTTCACTATGTGAACTTTATTTTATGGGGACACCATGTACTAGTGTATCAAATTTTTATGAACTTTTACTAACCACCACAAATCATGGGCCTCAATGCATTTATGACATAAAAAATGACCATTGTTGTAACATCTCCAATGGCACTTTGGCAATAGTTAAGGATGGTTTAAATTATTTGATTCCTTAAAAACAAGTCAAATAATCAAATTGGCATTTGACATTGTTGGTTTATTGCATCAAACATACTTTCTTTATAAACTAACAAATGTTGTTTTAGGCTCCCAATTGTTTGTGTTCATGTTGCAATAAAATTTTAAAACACTTTGTCTTGTACTCCAAACTACAACGTATGTTTATGTGTTCAAAATTATTATACTAATAGTAATATAGTTGTTACACTACACAAGCATTCTAAAGAAGTTGAAGAAATATATTAACATGAAAATTCCAAACGTAACTTCCATCAAGTTATCAAAAAAATAATTAAAAATAAACTAAACCTTCATTCTCAAGGGGATTGGCTTCCAAGTTGAAAATGCACACATAATCGCATTCTTCCATCCTATAAATAACCAACCATCATCTTTCCCAATGCCAAAACGTTTATCATAAGAACCCAATATGGATTCATAATTAACTTTTTGAGCTGTATTTTTAAGTGATAAGGGCCTTTGTATGAATCCTGATCGTTGAATGCATCTTTGCCATTGCTTGTAGGATTCAAAGCGTTCCACTCTTGATGTGCCCTCACAAGCAATAATGTTTAAGATCTGCCTACCAAAAATGTGTTTCTCGATAACAATTCTATGTTTTTCAGAAATACTTGAAGTGACTACATCCAATGTGTCAAAATGGATTGAATAATACTTGATGGTATTAGAAAGACGAGATATGAAAAAAGGTTCATTACAACTTGCATTCTCCACTCCTGTTACAAAAACCTTCACAACACCATAAACCCCATGAGATTTATGGAATGAAGTTGATGTTATCATAATTTCATTTGTAGGATAAACCATGGAGATGTTGATACAAGATAAAATAATAACATTATTCACATGTTGAGAATAGGTGTGAATAACATTGGATATAAAATAACCAATAATCCAATATCAAATATTTGAAGCAATCATTTAAATGTAATCATGTAGTGGTAATTTGCATACCTTTGGATTCATGGTTCGAATCATTTTGAGTACAAGTAATCGAGGGTTTGCTGGGACAACTTGATTATCTAGAAGGTGTTGAAGTTTAAAAAAACAATTGATTGCTAGCACTTCGCCCTCCCTCAAGTCAAGTTGGTCTAGTGTTATGGTTTCCCATTCTTTGGCAATAGCATTGTATTCAAATGGCACTCCACATAACTTTGCAAATTTAGCCAATCGTTGGCCAATTTCTTGAACCCTTTCTGATGATGTAGAGTTTGGCTTTCTAGGGTGTTCAATCCCTGAAATCCCATTTCAATACCACATGCAAAAGTTCAACCAATTAAAGGATGTGAAATGTAATTTAACCTATTTCAATTGAATCTTGACAATAAGATGAAAAATATAGTACCTGTGATTCGAAGGTGTGGTGGCCCTTCTGGTCTCTTTCCAAGTTCTTTAATGAGACATGGCCAATGCAACCCATATAGGATGCCATAGTCAATGACATGCACGTGCGTAGCACCTTTGAAAGCATCTAATATTTGTGTAGTGCAAAATTGGATGCCAAATTTCACATATGGCACATCCATGACAATTGATCTATAAGCTCGCAAAATTGTACCCGTGGAAGGGCTATTGTTGTCAAGTGATGTGTAAAGTTGTGCACCAGTTCCAGACATTTTTGCAACCTAAAATTCAATTACAAAAATGATATGAAAAAAAAAACCACATGAAAACATCATATTCAAATATATACACATCCAACACTTAATGTCCACCTTGCATGATTATAAGAGGATGCATGAAATTGATTTTCAAAATTTTAAATCGTTTTGTCAATCATTTTATGATATTTTACCAAGGCATTTGTGACGTAATGAGCCATGCGTTGTGCACCATTTCCATTTGGTGATGAAAGTTCACGAAGTTTTGTAATTATTTGAGTGGCCATTCTCAAATCATTTTGTTCGATTGCCTCTCCACACCTAAAATAGGCTACTACATAGTTAATATACATGCACATAGATTTTGTCAATGTAATAACTAATTTATTTCACAACATCAAAACAAGTTTTATATATCATCATATATCATCATATCATCTCATACCTTGACATTAAGATTTTGTAAAAGGTTGTCTTTATAAACTCCACAATGAACAATGAGGTTATGCACAAACCTATTTGGGAACTTGTTCTGACAATAAAGGAAAAAAATTAACTTGATCAATCTTTGTGTTGATGATGTGCATACAATGGAATAATCAATGAAAATTGAACAAAAGTGAATTAGGCCATACTTGTGGATGGTCTTACTTGAGAAGTAAAATTGGGAGATTGTCGTCACCAAATTCAAATGTAAAATCGACATTGTGTTGGACCTTTTCACCACCATGTGGAAGACACATAGCCACCCCTGTACTAATGTATTCATTTTGTGAATCATTTTCACCCAATACATTCCCAGACTCATGCACGAAATGATCTTCAAATAACTCTTGTGGCAATTGGTTGATGTCCAAAGATTCATCGTTGCAAATATTGTTGGAATATATTTCCCCCCCAACTTCCATGTTTCCACAAATGTCCGTCCCATTGATAGGTGGTACAAAATCTTCACCAATAAGGTTAGCAAACTCTTTTTGTAAGGCTTGGTAAACTCTACACTCTAGACCCATACAAAGTTTGTCATCTATGTCGTCTTCCATGAGTATGGCATCAAAATAAGTCATCATATTGGGTTCAGATTCTTCACCAAATTTCAAATCTCCAACATTGGTCGATGTTTTAGATGAAAGTGGTTCATGGTTAGGAAAACTAGAACATTGGATAGAATCCTTGGTAGAATATGAATATAGTAATGGGGAAAAAAACTTTTCAGGAAGACGTGAAGACAATGATTTGTGAATCAAAGGTTCTACATCAATTTGATATCGAATTCTGTGAGAAGTATTGAAGGAGAAAGGAGATGACTCATTTTTTTGTACTTTGGGCAATTGTGATTGTAGCCATGCTTGTTGCAACTTTGTTGTTAATGGCGACAAGTCGCCTTTTTCAACTAAATTGCTTTGCTTGTTGGAAAATGCCATTGCTTGAAATACATATATACACATACAACTTTTTGTCTTTGCTTTGTGTTATGAGATATGTATGATCCAAGCAAATTCTCTTTCTTTCATGATTGTCGAGATTCTCATTATACTCCTTAAATCTTTTAAACAATCTCACATTTTTACTATGTTTTGTTTACTTGAAATGTATTTTCATTACTATTTTTCAACCAAATCCAAAGGATAGTAAGTTAATAAACAACTCACCTTCTCTCCACCATTGACAATGTGTAATAATATCATGAAATGACCTTCCAATTCAACAATTTAAAATCAAACTCCCTTCAATTCTAGTTATCATTGGATGGACCTTGATGTTTCATTCAAGCATCCTTTACCTTTATGAAAGCTCTCAAAAACTTTCATGTCTACTATAAATCACACACATTTTACAAAACTTTTGTAAACCTTCACAATCAAAGCACATCCTTCAACATATGTATTGATCTCTCTCACTCACTCACTCACTCACTCACACACACACCCCTTGCAAAATCACCTTCTTTGCCTTTGCACTTCTAAATATGAAATGTCACAACAAGCACACAAATTTTTATACCTAAACAAAAAAACAAAACCACACTAATGTGACTATGATGTTTTGATAATGTTACAAGTTTTCAAAGGTTGATTTATATTTAGCACATCGATATGGGAAGGAGGGCCCAATTTGGTATGGTTTGTCTCTGGAGTGTTAGTAATGTGTCACAATGCTATTGGATCACAATGGAAACATCTCATGGAGGACCCATTGTGACATCATCTCTTCATGACAACATGGCCTTTGAATTGGCAAGTGGATTCCTTCAACCACCAACCAATGTGGGGGCCATTGGTTACGCATTGCTTGGGGAAGCTTTTTGGGCAAAGTGGAAAAACAATGTGTCTGACTTGGAGCGTGCTTTTGAACAAGAAACAAAGTCATTCAAACTTCAATGATATGTGTTGTGACATATTTGAGTCACTATATCCTCATTCAACTGCTTGATTTAGATCATCAATTCATGGTAGGGTTCTTGGTAGTAGGGATGGATCAATAATAATAATAATAATTTTGGTTCCTTCTAGCGAAATTTCGTCACAAAGTGAAATTAAAACTTGAAAAATGCAAAACATGAAGTGATTATTTTGGGGGTTCTCAATAGCCAGAATTCAAAAAAAATTACAATAATTAAAAGCGCCAGATTTTTATATTTGGTTCCAGCAGGAATCTAGCTGAAAATATATGAAGGATGCTTAAATGCTTTTAATTTTCACATCTCATTTTATAACAGAAATTGGCTAAATTTTCTCTATGGCATTGATCACCACTTTGGCTACCCAAAGAAATCAAGAACAAACCATTTGTCTTGGTTTGTCTAGCTTTTGCCTAGTTAGTTAGTTCCTGGTGTGCCCAAGCTTGGCTTGCTTTCTTTGGCGTGTATGGGTCAAGCATGCTTGATTATTTCTTGGTATGCAGACTAGTAGTGTAGTAGTCCCAAAACAGATTCCACAAACATTCGTTCAAAATTCTAATATATTTTTAAAATTTAGGTTTGGAACTGGATTTTTTAATTCTGAATATTTGAGAACAAACAATATTATTATTAACAACAGCAACTACTTTGTAGTAACAAGTGTGCTGCTGTCCCACTGTGGCTATTACACAGGTTAAAAGTTTTACTGTTTTTTGGGCAATTTATGTAATTAATTAATTGTCAAAAAATTGCCAGTTTTAGAAAATAATTTAATTACTGCTGAATCTGCAAGTTACTATTGGCATGGCATTTTAGTGTATCTTGCTCAATTATCTGGATGCCCTAATTTCTATATTTCACTCAAGAGATGTTAAATTTGAATTCAAGAAATTACCCTGGGGGTAAGAAACATCATTGTACTTTTTCAACACTTCGTGTGCACCAGCCCCACTTCTTTTCAAGGCGCAAAATTGACAGCCCAAACCACAAATTTCCCTTGGGCGACACACTATACATTTGAAGCAAAGTAGTTTGTTTTGTTTTGTTTGTCATGCTGAGATCTCCCAAACCACCGCACTTCATGCTACACTCTTGATATCTTCGGAAAGCACTCGATAAGTAGGGGGTGCATCAACTCCGTTCAAGACTGTTTGGAGCTAGGTGTGAAAGCTATTAATTATTGAACCATTTTCTCAACAAAAACTAAGTCAAAAGTTTGAAACTAAAAACTGTGTTGGAATTTGGGGGTGTTCTTGGTGTTGTAAAGACCTTGGCGAGTCAGATTTAATAGAGTTTATTTCACAATTTTCAGAGCTAAGGTGTGAAAGAAATTGATTTTTGAGTAGATTTTTGTTCTGGAAATTCAAACAAATTGCAAAATTTGGGTTTGGAAGGAAATTCAGTTGAGCCCTCAATGTGTTCACACTTGGGCCAATGACACATGCTATACTAGTCTATCTATGAAGCAAGGTAGTTTATTTTGTTTTGTTTGCTGAGATCTCCCAACCAGAGTGTTTCATGCTGCACTCTTCGTATCTTTGGAGAGCTCTTGATGAGTAAGGGTGCACTAACTTGGTGTGAGACAGTTTGGAGCTACAGCTGTGGAAGCTGTTGATTATTGAACCGTTTTTTCGATGAAAATTAAAAAGAATAAAAAATGAAAACTCTTTTGGAATTTGGGGATGTTTGTGATATTGTTGGAAAGCCCTCCACAAGTCAGATGTAATAAATTTCATTTCACAATTTTCAGAACAAAGGTATGGGAGATATTGATTTTTGAGTGGATTTTGTTGCTAGAAATTCAAACAAATTGGGTTGAGAAGGAAAAATCTGTTGACCCCTCCATATGTTCACATTACCAAATTTTAGAAAATTTCAAATTCTGAGAATGTGAAAAATAAAGAATGTGTTCACACTTGGGCCAACTTGTGTTCAGGCTACTCTAGTGGAATAAAAGGTGGAAATTTTCTTAAATTTTTGTATGTCACTACTCATTACAGGCCTAGGTGGCTGGGTGCCAGAGTGGGGACGTGTCGTCGCCACCAATCAGCAGCAAATCAGGTTGTATAGCCGTTTTTTCATGGTCCATAACATGTTTATAGCCATATTCCTGTAACTCTAGTCACCCAGCACTTTTTTGCAAAAGTGAAAAAAAAAAAGGACTGGTGGTGTTCTACTATGCCCTACGCACCAGGGGTTTTTTTTTTTTCCAACTGTGTGATACTGAAAATTTGGGGAAATTTTCCAAAAATTAGCAAAATTAGCTGAATTAGCTGAAAATCTTAATTCCAAAAATTTCCCAATTTTCTGGTCAGAAAGTCACAAATTTTGTCGAAATAAATCACTGCTGTGGACCAGTCTTTTGTTTTCAATTTTGTAATGCAGCCATGCCAGTTAGCATCCCAAAAACAGATATTGGGATCATTGTTTCTTTTACTGACGAATTTTTGCCTTATTTCAACCTGAAAACTCTGGTTTCAACTGCCCTACGCAAAGGATTTTTCATAGAAAAAAAATGACCCAAATTTGCCAGATTTTGAAGAAGAGAAATTTTTAATTGCCAGATCTTTTATGATAATTTCCAGTAGGTAGTAGTCAAGAATATAGAAAGATTCTGCTGTTTTTTTTGTACTCTCACATCTAGCTAAATTATTTTCTGAATCATTGCCACTCTGGGTACATCACAAAATCCTTTTAAAAAAAACCCTAATTGGGATTAAACACAACACTGTCCCCAGCTGCTCGGTACTAGGGTAGACCGGCCCATCATCACTCACCTGCCTATGACCGAACACTTATTTATATCTTCATCATATGTGCTTCATTTTGAGTGGTTAAAAATATTATGGGAGCGTCACCTCAAACTCTAGAAATTATCTTTGAAGTGCAAAGGAAAAGGATTAAATTTTCTTTTCTTTTGTTTGGACCCCTTGTACTTTCAAACCTCATAACTTTCTTATTTCCTATTCATTTTAAACAATTTAAAATGCTATAAGAATGCCACCTGAAGTTTTATAAATCATCTATGAACTCTAATAGCAAAAGAGCAACATACAAAGAATTTTTTGGGTGTTCAAGATCTAGCCTGTGTAGTGTTTTGGTGGTTTGTTTTTTAAAGTTCTTAACCCCCTTTACTTTGGGGGGCCATAACTTTCTCATTTCTAATCTGTTTTTTATTATTGTTAGTGTGTCAGATGTGCCAAGAGGACAAGTTCAAGTTTTTTTTGGACAGCAGGAACAACAGAGCCCTCCCCTTGAATCTGGCCTGCCCTGAGTGCTTACATGTCGGTCACCGGTCGATCTACCCTAGGAAGAGGTAAGTTTGTTGGTGCAGCATACTTTAGTTACTATAAGCTGTACATTCACAATTGGAATAGCCGGTCTTGAGCATTTAGGTATTGCAAAGTGGGGGTGGCCGGCTATATACATAACAACACACACTTCATTAACTTGTATTCAGTGTGTATACATACCTACCTGGATTCCATCGGCATCAAGTCTTCTTCTATTCCTTTCAAGTGTGAAAGAAACCCTGGCAAACTACATTACTCAAATCACCCAGCAAGGGGGAAAATAAGGAACAAAGAAAGAGAAGAGAAGAGAGAGGACCAAAACCTGACTGAGTCTAAAGAGTCAAACCCAAAGTGTGTCACAAGTTATCTCCTGGTGATCCATTCCTCAACTTTTGTTCACTTTTTTAATTTTCATATCTCACTATCGAGAATCAAGGCCTGTCCCGTACATGGTACTAGCCTAGTATGTAGGACTCATGTCCACAACTAATTAATTAATTAATTAATTATTCTAATTAATTTCTCAAGAGGATGCCGAAGAGAATGAAAAAACTAAGATGAGGAGGTTGGTCAAAATCTTAGGGAACCGCTCTGCGGTGGACCCCTTTTTCAAAAAGTTAATAATTTTGACAGAATTTTGCTGCGTGAGTCAATTGGTGGTGCGGTGGTATGCCAAGTACTAAGAACTCTGATGACAGCCTGAGCCCATCAAAATAGGAGAAATTTGATATCTTGAACTTTTAATATACACAACAACTTGGTGACTGCCTCAATCAAATCGTTGCATGTGGCATAGGATTTCCTACAAGTCACTTGGGCCGAGGGACTAGCAAGCAACGATGACGTTAACAAAATTTGTAAGATGTCTAGCCCCATGTCCAAGGGAATCTTATGGGGTTTGCTTCCAGGCTCAAGCCAATCTTCCCTGCCTTGGGACCCGCAGGAGACAAAAATAAATTCTATTCTGAACCTCAATCCCAAGCCCGCCCCTTTTATGGGCTTTTTGGAATTCCGTAGCAACAATAATGATGCCTTGTCACATTTTTGAGACTGGGGAGCTCAGGATAACATTGCTTTTATGTTGTCATGAATACTGTACAGTAATATCTTGGCCACTTCAACACACGTTCGTTGAATAAGTAATTAATTTTGAATACTGTAATACCTTGGCCATTTCAACACACGCTTGTTGAATAATTAATTAATTTTGAATACTGTAATACCTTGGCCATTTCAACACACGCTTGTTGAATAGTTAATTAATTTTGAATACTGTAATACCTTGGCCATTTCAACACACGCTTGTTGAATAATTAATTAATTTTGAATACTGTACTACCTTGGCCATTTCAACACACATTTGTTGAATAATTAATTAATTTTGAAATTTTCATTTCAACATATGAATTATTCTTAAATATTCACTATTATCCTTCGCAATACTTTTGGATTTGGAAGAATTAATTTTTGAAAATAATATAATTAGTGTTGAATTGGCCAAGGTACTAGGGTAATGGTCAAATCAATTGTGACAGTTGGAGTGTTGTTCCAGAAGCTGAGACTAGATTCTAGCACTTGAAAATCAAGTAGAGTTTTTTTTAAATAAAATAAAATAAGAGTGTCCTAGTCTCTAGAGCCCTTTATAGTTGGATTCGCCAGCCAGCACCCCCCCCCCC
>Ga0209611_10008818_pt1 | contig 15544 bp, 18 predicted proteins | sample S1TSphgellanicum_3_FD_187693 | JGI IMG/M metagenome (GOLD analysis project Ga0209611, IMG submission 187693) | Host-associated microbial communities from peat moss isolated from Minnesota, USA - S1T2_Fc - Sphagnum magellanicum MG (SPAdes) (version 2) | ecosystem: Host-associated > Plants > Peat...
TCTTTTAATTGATCCTTACATTTTGAAATAAGGATTTATGCATTACATCCCATTGAATTTGGGCCTTTGAAATCTATTTTAGCACAGACAATTTCTTTTATTTTTAATTAACTAAATTAAAAGATGCATACCCATTTTTTATCCCAACCATGAATATATAATAAAAGATATCCATACCCTACCCATCTGCCAAAAATCATAATGAAAAAAAATGTTAATATATCCTTACCCTCCCAATAAATAAATAAAAATATAAAAATATATCCTTATCCTTGGATATATCAAAAACAATATATTTGCACAACAATGGTTGTAACTCAATTTTGGATGAACCTCAGCTTAAGTTAACATCTGGTTTCACCTTGGTTACTGGTCCTGTAAAAAGTAGGTCCTACATCTTGAGAATTACCTCACAAAATAGGTAACTACTAGGTAAGTAGATGCCAGGTTGATACATAGGTAAGAGCTGTTTTTACTACCTACCTACTAACAACCTACTTGCAAGAGTCTTGAGTGAGTACCTAAGAAAACAAAAAAAAAACCCAGTTGACCTAACCACCATGGTTAATTAGATAATGAACTAGAAGCCAATGGAAAACCAATTTTCCTACCCATTGATACCAACCCACTTTTTGGGCTGGAGCAGTGCTCAGAATGTGACCTGGTACAAAAAAACTTTGGATCAAGAAAAGTCAAAACATGCTAGTTTGGCTCAGCGAAATGGTTTTGGCCCAGCATTTGTTTTGCACAGTTTGCTTGCTGAGAAGACTGGTAAAGGGTATCGGAAAGCCTGACACTTGTCATAATGATTGGTCCAGGTGGTTTGCTATTAGTAGTCTCTATATCTGAGTGTTTTTTCTGGTCTTCTTCTTCTGCATTTGGTTGCAGACTTTTTATTTTTGTGTCTTAGGGTTAGGGTTTCAGTGTACTGCAATTTGACGCATGGTGGGTGGAAGGAGGTGTTTTCAAGGAAGAACGTGATTGAGTGAGTGAGTGAGTGAGTGGGTGAGTTCAATCCTTGTTTAAGTATTTCGGATGTTTCGGATTCGACGATGGCAGAAGAGTTTCTTTTGTTTGTGTGCATGTGATGATCGATCAGCAGAATAGAGTACATTTAGGGTTTTCAGTTTGTGAAGAGAACTATACTAGACTTGAGTGAAGAAATGGGACAGGAATGCCGGTCTGCGGGCGGAAGAATGTTTGGGAGAAATAATTCTGCGAGTAATCAGTCGATCCGTAGAGAATGGAAATCGAAGAGTTGGTCGTTCCTTCTGGTTTCAAGCCGCCAGTGAGTAGTTAGTAGTTAGTTTTAGCGTGGCAGAGATCTTGGTGGAAGGGGAAGGAGATCATAGAGGAATCGAAGAACAGGAGGGGAAGGAGATTGATTCATGTCCATGATACCATGAAGCCTAGGCCCAATATTTCGCCATTTCCTTTCTTCTTCTACTACTACTGGCTCTTGATTCTGGTTTGCTGTGCACCGGCGGCGTCTGCCTACCGAGGTTCCGACGGTGAACGTTGCGACGAACGCTATGCTTCTATTCGAGGTGCTTGCAAATTCTTGTCGAACGTTCCTTCTTTCCTCAAGCATGGGTTGCCTGTTTAGGGTTTCAGGTTTAGGGTTTAGGGTTTAGGGATTGCAACCAAACTTCCTGCACAACAACTGCTTTCAATTTCTAATATCAGAGCAATTGTTACAGTCCTTTAGTTACTGTTCTGCCTAGTTATGCTGCAAATTGGTCTATTTTTGCTCCTTGCTAAAGGGCTGAGAAGTGATTGGCTTTCATCATGGTGGCCTTGGCAGATGTGGCTGTTGGTGAACCAGTTACATTGCGGATGCTTGAGGTCGATGGATATGTGGAAAGTTCACCTGGGCTGAAACCTGAAGACCTCAGTGCATGCACTCGTGTTCGGATTCCTGGGCAGTCACGGCTTAAGAACATTGGCAAATTTGCTGACACAATGCGGGTAATAGTTGATGCAGTGGAGCCCTCCCATGCAAAAGTGGAATTGTGCTTTCACAAGTGAGTCCCACTGCTCAATGCCCCCCTGACTCTAATTTTTTAGCACAGGAAAGCACATTGTGGGGTTACAGGATTGGAGACTTGCATGCTATCTCTTGTGACTGACTGCCTGCCTGCCTGCCTGACTGATTTACAAAACAAGCATTCAGTCTCTCTACATGTTTCTGATATTTGGGATTCTTGCATGGTATCCTGTAGGAATGCTTCACTAGGCCTTGCTCAATGTGCCAAAGAAAGTTGGCAGCTGATAGAAAAAGGTTCGTGGACGGGGGTTATGTCGCCTTTCGAGACAAGGTTTCTTGACATCCGAACATTGGTTTCACCAGTTGTCTCACTTGATATTTCTGTCCAGGAAGGTATGTCTGCTCTTCATACAATTTTTCAACCTGCCCTCTGGTTATGACGATTTGCTTTGTTGCATCCTGGTTCAATTATATGTAAGATGTCTAACCAAGCTCAAGGTCTTTAAGTTCTCTGGTCAATCCTGTTTTGGTCGAAATTACTTTCCAGAGGTGTAGACAGTGGACAAGATCACAATCTTGCAAAAAAACCCATCATGCTTGTGTCTGTCCATAAATGGCTTTTTGTTCTTCTTTTGCTTTTTCACTCTCTTGCGAGTAAAATAGCACTTTGGTTTGAGCAAGTACTGATTGATGGATTCCCTTGGGTCCAGAACAACGTGTCTATCGACTGGTGTTTTTGGCATTAGGGATGACATTGTTACTGATGGCCCCAGTAGTAAGTAGCTGGGTGCCATTCTATTACAGCAGTGCGATGACTCTCGGTGTTCTCTTGGTTGTCCTTGTTCTCCTTTATCAGGTTTTTGTCATTCTCTCCTTCGCTAACCTAGAACCTCCAGATGCTGTTGTTGGAGATACGGTCAATGGTTCAGCTCTATTCCAGTATATGGGATTTGGTATCAGTATTTCACTACCACTGGAGTTGGGAAATCTGTGTTTGCTGCAATATGAAGATGATATATGGCCATCACTTTCCCTCTTTTCCTGTTGAATATATATTTTGGTCTCCATCACCAAGCATTCTTGTGCAGTCTCTGCTGTGAGCCTTAAATGCATAAATGTTAGTACAATTAAATGATGTTACTTTTTGGTCTTGATGCAGGGTATGAAGCTGCTTCCAACTGGCCGCAAGAGCACAATGTACATTGTCCTTTATGGCTCAATGGTATGAGATGTTTCAAGTACAGTTTATGATTCTCTTGTTGTGGTCACTTTTATACTGTGTTTTGGTTTGACAAAAGAGGAGGTTAAAATGGAGGGGATGGCAGGTGGGGCTGGGCACAGTTTTGCTGAACTACTTCAGTGGCCTTCTCTCAACTGTTCTAATGGAGCTTGGGTTCGGTGAAGATATGTTCAGTCCTGTATGCTCTCAAACCTTGTCCTAGGATATTAGGTTTTGTGAATTGGGTCAGTTTGCCTGTGGCATGCCAGCTGCATTGTCAGGGACTTATTACTTTTAGTGGAAATTATTGGCAGGTTGCAATATTTGTTTCAGTGGCAATTGGCCTGATTGGAGCATGGTTGGGCTTCTGGGGGGTGCGAAAACTGGTCCTCTCAGAAGATGGAAGAGTAGATGCTGGAACTGCCACATTTGTGAAATGGGCAATCCGTATTGTTGGTTGTGTAATGCTACTTCAGGTCCTTGCTTGTCTCTACCCTTTCCTTCAATGATCCATGCTTTCCTGTGCACATTTTTTAGACTCCATCCTCTGGTAGCCTTTGTCTGGTTGTTGGTTGTTGTCTGACTAGATCTTGATATGAATTTCAAGTTTGAGTGTACAGTTTGGTTCTGTAAATTTCAGTAGACATGCTTGTTCACTTTAGTAATCGGGAACCCCATAATTACTCTTTTCTCTAATGGTAACTAATGAAAAGTGCATGGATTGACTTCAGTTTCTCACTGCATGTTAGCCATTTTATTTGGAGTAGGTACTCAATATGAATTCAACAGCGGCTTTGTTTCCTTCTGTACTACTGTAGATTTTAACCTTATCTGTATCTTTTCTCAACATGGTTTGTATACCTGAGCAGACTTCCCATGACCCAGTGTTCGCATTATTGGCATTGGTGCTGGGCTCAACTATTGCATGGCTGGTGGGGAATTTGCAATTAGAAAATATTGAGTTTGTGGAGTTTTTCCATGGCATCTGGTCAGAGTAAGTCTTTCCTTCTCCTGGAGTCTTGGGCATGCTATGGTTGGTTGGAAGGGACCTTGAATTGGGTTTCAATCTAGTTGTCTTATCTTTCATCAGCTATCTGAGTTTTCTCAGCCTGTAAGGTCTTCTTTTTGTAGGGACAGTTTAGAGTGAAATTTCAGTATGGCAGCAAGGTTTGAGGTAAGGCTCTCTCAATGAGGTCCATTCAGGCAGGATTCATTCAGGAGCAGAACAGTCACTGGTTTTTGTTTCCTTACAGAGAAGTTCCAAGTTTTGAAATTGTTTTCACTGCCTGCAGTTATGTGATATCCTCCTGGAAATGGATATTGGGGAGCACAAAGAAACATTATGTGAGGTAAGTCTTCCAATCTCTCCAGATCTTCTTAGTCAATACCATTATATGAAGTAGAGCTTGGTGGTTAGGTAACCTCAAATTTGTTAGAATGAGATTACTCAATACAAGTTCAAGCAACCTGCACATTGCATAACTTACCTTCAAGAGCTCATCATTTTCTGTTATGTCAACAGAGGAGCTGTACAGAGACCCTCATCACTCCACACCATGAAGCAGGGGAAGAAGCAGTCCAATGATAAGAGCAACAGGGATAGGCTCAGAAACTTACCCACAAAAGAGGGGCTTGCATTGTGGCAGCAAGTTGCCGCTGTCTCAGAGAGGAGTGTTTGTGGTAATACAATGCAATCTTTTCTTTTATATTTTGACCCATCCTGTGCTCCTCTAGGCCCCTCCTGTATGTCCTTTACAATTCCCAATTTGGATGCAGTAAAGATGGGTTGCCCGCCTATCTTGGTGTCATATGGTCTCATGTTATAATGACCCTTGACAACTCCTTGTACGTCTGTTGTATAGGAGGGTATAAGGGCATTAGAGGGCCTCGAGAAATATTTTCTGATGAAGCGAGTTATCTTTTTCATTGCCTGAGATCAATCTGTTGATGGTAGTGTTTACTTGTGCAGTGCAAAAAATAGATGGAGCATCAAAATCACCAGGGAAGGAATTTTTCTCCACATTTCACAACTCCCCTCACATCAAGCCGTTGAGCAAAGAGGAGTACAAGGCAACAGCTATCACTGAGAAAGCTGTTGATGACCTCATCACCTCAGCAGAATTCAAAGAGTGGGCACACTCAGCAGCAGAAAATGACCGAATTTCCATTGTTCCCAATGAGGAGCGGGAAGAAAGAGAAGAGGATGAGATTGAGCAAACAGCAGATATGGAGTCATTTGATTACTTCTCAAGAAAATATGCTGCAAACAGGAGAAGTTTTTAGCTCAATTTGATGGGAATTGTTTTCTGTACATTTTAAAGTGTTACTGTGTAGCTCTCAGGATTTAGGGTTTAGGTGTAGAGTTCAGTTTACTCAGTCTTTAGGGTCAAAAGTTGGAGGGTTTGTGCCCTTCACTGTAGCCTCAGGGGACACTTATATCCATCCTGCTAATTTTCTGGCCGGCAGAGAAATTGACAGGGAATACATAGGGGAAAAACTTTTGGACAGACAGAGAATAGACAGTTCATTTCTGTCGATTCTAGAAATATGCCTCTAAGCAGCTGTGTTGTTTTTTGTTACATGAAAGCTCTGGTGGCTCCGAAGGAAAAGAAGTAGTGATGTTATGGACCTTTCCTCAAACTGGCAAAATTCTCAAATCAGGATTCCTTTAAGGTGAGTCATGGTCTAAACCAGAGCTTGACTCCATGACAATTGTGACCTCCTTGTTAATTGGTAGTTTGGGCATCCAGCAGTATAATTGTATAACTTGTGCCAAAAGATCATTATCATCCTGTGATTTATTTTATTGTATCCCAAATCATGTTTTGAATGTCAGAGGCTCCTTAAGAGCCTTGTGATTTCTTCAAAGGAAATGCATAATTGTTTCCCTGTGATGAGGTCTCAATGAGCTTCTCCCTGTGACTTACTTTCCCTGTGAGGAGCTTCAAAGGAAACATATAATTGTTTCCTTGTGATGAGGTCTTCAGGAGATTTTCCCCATGACCTTTCACATCCATGCACTTGCCTTAATTGCTTACAGGCACCTTTCTTTCACTTTGCTCTTTGTAAAAAGTCTTGGTTCTCATATTCAACTTTTGCCTCAACCCACGTCTCATGGTTACCATGCCTTCGGTCTCAAGTTGAAGGGAAGGCCGAAGCCTTTTTGGGACTCATTATGGGGAGGAAGCTTTCCCTAAAGGTATGGGAATCAGCACCCACCTGTGAACCATGAAGGATGGGTGGTAGGTGGTCAGGAAACAGTCTTCTATTGCTGTGTTCCAGTTGCCTAGCTAAGCATGGTGGTTATCTTGGTTCAACCTGTGCATAGCCAATTAAATACACAACAAAGTTTTGCATACTAACTAATTTTTATTCCTTCTATACAGGACTGATGTTCCTTTCTGTACAATTTGAGAGACTTGCTAATGTGATCATATTCTATCAAATATTGCAACAATTTCAAACATACAACGATTTTTTTTTAAAAACAAAGCTTGGAGGCTTTCTGTCTTTCTGTTTTAACCCATATAATAGGTACACAAAACCTTGTTGGGGTGGTAAAGAAATTCTGTTGCTATAAGTATGATAACAATTTGAATAGCTGTTTCTGTTGCTATAAACACGATTCTCCAATTTCAGTAGTTTTCTCTGTTGCTATAATCATTTCATTACTTATTTCTGTTGTGCTTCAAAATTCATACCCAGTGTTTTTTTTTCCCCAATTTGTCAAAGTAGGATTAGGAGGCACATATCCCAATTTTCTGAAGTAGAAGTAAGCAGCAAACGTCTTCTGAAGGAATAGGTGATAAGCATCTTGTGAAGTACGAGTAGGTAGCAATTAGTTCTTAAAGAAAACTGTCCCAAGTTCTCTTAACATTAATCCATTGGTGACAAAACTTTTGAGGGTAGTTGGCGTCAGTTCTTTGAAAACCAAAATTTCCCTCTGTTTTTTTGGGAAAATCCTTGGTTTAAAAAATAGGCATCTTAAACAGAATATTTCAAAAATTGCCAGAAAAAAAGAACACAGAATCATAGAAATTTCAACACTATTTCAAACACAGATGGTACAAATTGGTACGATTTCAAAACATGCCTATCATGTCAAATTTTAGTCCCACAAGCTGGCTCTGTTTTCAAAACACATCAATCCATCCTTCCATCTGCCAATTTAAAATGCACTCAGAAAAAAACCCACTTTTTTTTTCCAAGGGAAGAAGAACAACAAACCCAAGTTCAACCCAAGTTCTTTTTTACATGGAAATATCCTCCTCCTCTACAGTAGTAGTACTTGCACTACCACTACTATACACATTTTTTCTATACATCTCAGATTTACTACAAGATCACACACCATGTACAAAAACCAAGCTTGATATCAATTCATGGCGGATGATTGTCTGTGTCTGTTTATTTTCTTTTTTCTTTTTTTCTTCACAGACTTTCAAAGCTATAAATCAGGATTTTCCTACTCTATGTGCTCTCCTATGAAGCAGCCGCTGCTCCTTTGGAGCCGAAGTTCTTGATGTAGATGCTTATGGTGAGAGCAGATGCAAAGATGATCCACGCCAGGTAAGGCTTCAAGAGGTTAGCAGCAACATTGTTGACGGGTTGGAAGGCAGAGATGGTGAAGGTAACCACAATAGTAAGGATGATGATATCCAAAAGTGCAAGCCCAATGTAGTGAGCTCCGAAGAAGAGAGCAGGCCATGCCAAGTTGAGGACCAGCTGGGCTCCATAGAGAGACAAAGGATATCCTTGTTTCTGGAAACCACCATCAGCCCAAACCAGCCATGAAGCTAGTCCCATCACTGGGTACAGTACACTCCACGCTGCACCGAAAAGGAAACCCGGAGGATTCCACCAAGGCTTCTCCAGCTGCGAGTACCAAGCTCCACTCGGACTATACACAAGCCCATCAATAATACCCGCAATCAAAGGAATGCCCACCGCAATCAGCAAACTGGGTACTCCCGGCTTCTTGATCACTTCCGCAGCTTTCCTGTAACTCTTCTCCATATACTTAGTGTCCGTCACATCCGGCACTGGAGGAGCTCCATCCCTGGTTCCACCACCACCCCTCTGTGTCACTCCCTCTGAACTCATGATATTTTTTTAAGGTTTTGTATTGTATGTATTCGACGTTTCCTGCTCACACCCAAATAGCTCCCTTGCTCCCAAATAGCCGCAGCAAGCTCCCCCTGGCTGCCAAACCCACAGTTCCAAAAACCCAAAACCCAAGACCAGATTCGAGAACGGATCCAAAAATTTCTGCCAGATGAGAGTTCTAAAACCTGAAATTCTCTCTACGAAACGGAAAAACCTTTACTATTTTAAGCCACAGAAGCAAATACTTGATGCAAATTCTGCTGCTGCTGCTACTTATTTACAAACGATTGATCGAACCTCGAAGAGCGTTGCATGCAAAATGGCAAGCTTCCACAGGGCAGGGGAAAGAGCCTGGGCTTTGCATCTGCCACCTGGCAGTCTGACTAGACACCTGGCAACCCAGCTGTCGCAAAGCCTCTGCGAATAGCTTTGCCAATTACACGATGCCACATAATGGAAACTGGACCACGGTGGAGTAGGTCAGTCATGCCGGTGTACTTACGTACCTTTGTGCCTCTGTCGCCCGCAGCTTCAACAGGTGAGTGCCACATGGAGTTTTCATGGGAACCATGTCCATTACCAAAGCATCCTAGGGCTAATAATAAAATTTTAAGTGAATTTACAGTAATGAACTTACATTATACGAATACTAATGTGATTATAAATATATGGATTACATTCTTTGTATCATAATGTGCTCTGCTAATTATAACTTAATTATAGGTAATAGAATACTAGTCTTCAATCATGGGCTGCTGGCTAAGTTTCAAGCCTTGTTATGCGCTCACTTTGATCATTTGCTTCTTGTCTCAAGTCCTGAGTCAACTCTTTTCCTTTTGCTTAGCATAATCTTTGGAATAGATTAGTTGTCTTTCTTTATATCAATTTTTTTAATCTATCACCTGACCTAACCACACTCTGTGGTTACATCATTTTTCGTGGATTTTGTTTGATGTTGTTGTGAAGGCCAAAGCCATTACCCAACGATCACCCTTGTTTACCATGCCTGTACCAAACACTTTGAAGAATATCAACCAGATATGGCAAGCTATTAGAAGTGAAAGACACAAAAACTAACAATAATTTTCCAGTAAAGAAATCAGCATAGTGAGACATCATTCAAAAATGTAAAATGACAATAAGATGTATTAATATTACAGATCAGATCCACGATACCAAATGCTTGAAACTTTACTGGATGCCAAATTTCAGATTCAACTTCCATTTTATCTTTAAAAATTAGGACTAAAGGATCATTCAAATGATCAACATGCATCTGTATTTGTACAGACAAAACTTACACTCCTTATGCACAGGAGGGAGCATGGGCTCATCATAATCAATGCACCCAGGAGACCCCTGAAAAACATGACTGGTGCCCCCAACAACAAATACCTGCAAAACATGCCACCAGAAGTAGGCCCCTATGGGACTTGACAAATCATTGATGGCACCTGAGATATGAGCAAGAAGGAAACAAACAAAGATAACAGGTCTCCAGATTCAGCCACAACTTGAAGACCAACATCAGGGAGCACTCTGTTCCCACAGAGATCCTTGAAGAGCTTAATAGAGCCCCACTCCTGGAACGAATCCATTATCTCCTGGAGAGGGATGAACTGAGCGCAAATTCTGCAATGGGTCACCCCCAGCACCCTTCCTTTCAAAATCATCATCCCCTTCAAGAATTTCTTCATTAGCAGATGAACTCTTGCTCCTGGCTTTGAATGTGGGGTTCTTCAGTGTGGGATGCAATTGCCCTTCAGCCCCAACCCATTTTGTATGACTCCCAACACCCTTAATTTGTAAATCCTTCACCACTTCAAAAATCTCTTCAGTGCTAGATGAAATGTTGCTTCTGTTGTTGAATGTTGGGTTCTTGAGTGTGGGCTGGGGTTGCCCTTTGACTCCAACCCATCTTGTGTCAGTCCCAACACCTTTCCCTTTAAAATCCTTGTCCCCTTCAATAATTTCTTCACTGCTAGAAGAACCACTCATTCTATCTTTAGATATGGGCTTCTTCAATGTCAGCTGTGGTTGCCCTTCAATTCCAACCCGTCGCAAGTGCAGCTGCACAGGAAGACTAATATTAGAACTAGATAAGGAGCTAGTTATCAGGCACAAGTTGCCGACTCATCCTCTCTACTCATTTAGTGAGAGTAGTAGCCCTGACAACTGACTGTGTGTCCAGCTAACTCATCGCATCTGTCCAAGTAACATGACTTCCATTCACTATGATGGTCCTGACACTTCCCAGCAAGAGCATCTTTCACCTGAGTTTCACATGCTGGTGGATGCAAACCCAGGACATTGGATCAAAGAGGCTTTTTATTCCTTTGTGTATGTGCTCAAGCAATGGCAAGCCAGATGCCAAATGGAAACATATGAAAATAGCATCACATCTGAACAGGAGCAGGTGCCAAAAGATCAGATATCTTACCATCACTCTATTACCACTAATTGTAAACCAAACTGACCCTAGCAATCTTGTCTCTATATATAAGGAACTAGTGCAGAAGTCACTATGTGTTGAAAGGAGCACACTTATACCTGTGCATGAAGATTGACCTCATCCGCACGTGAAAGAAAGGGAAAATCACCACCTGACTTGAGGAAAGCTCCACGTGCTCCAGGATAGCGAGCACTCACTTTTGCTTTCAGAACTGAAGGGACTGCGCAGTAATCATTTGTCTGCAATATAAGCCACCCTGGGCTGAACTTAGCAACCAATTAACCTCCAATGCCCACAAGACCTACATACTCTTCTTTATCAATATGTACAGAAAGATTACTGCAGAGAAATTCTCTTCTACCTCATATACATAAAAGGAAAAGAACGTACATCCATGATGGTGACTCCTGAATCAGGTAGAGTGATCTGGCCAACTGCTGCTGGCAATGTGTTCAGAGTCAAGCGTGATGCCAGCTCTTCTCTTGACAATGACTCCAGCTGTGCAGATGGCAACCTTCAGTATAAAGCTCTAGTATCTCCTGTTCCCAGTAGACAGTTTTCCAAAAGGGATCGCTGATACATCAGGTCCCAAGCCTGGAAACCTTCTAAGCCTCAAAACTAGTTCCTCTAGTCTCACAGCCAGGATGTGGAGGGAAAAAAAAGAAAAGATGCAAAAGGTAGGCTGGTAACTGGACAAAAGTGTGTGTGGCTTGGAGAAATGTACCTGATTCACAACAAAGTCAATAGAATCGGCAATTAAAGGTTCCTGTGGTGCATCTTGAATCCCTGACAAAACATAACGCTTCAAGACAAATTCTGGTGTCCAACTTATGCTGCCAACCAACCGCAACAGACAGTCATCAGCCATGAGCAGGTCAGAGTAGAAGAGGGTCTAAAACCAGATGATAGAGAAACATAACCCTCGGATTTCATGCCTAGACTGAGGGTATGAATTGTTGAGAGGGGAGAAGCATGCTTGTAATCATGTCTACAAGTCTCATTTACTGATGAAGTGACACTGGGGAAAGAAATTTGATCCTTCTCTTCAACTAAAGGACGTCAATCACATCTAACCTACATGCGAAGGAACAGCCATCACAGAAAAACCAGGAACAAAGCCTTCTCTTGTACAGCAACAGAGATATAGATCAGTTGATATTCAAGTTCACACGAATGACAATGCTGGGGTTAGGGAACATGAGGGAAATAACACACTCACAGAGATGCCCATGGCATGGTTGCTTCAAATGCCCAGTTGTCAACAAATGTGTTGGAGAGCAGCAATGACTTAACACGACGAGGGCGGTATTGTGCAAAAAGCTGCGCCAAGAACCCTCCCAACGAGGTTCCATACAGATGTACCTGCAATGTCACAGTCTCCCAAGTCAGCTCTCTTTTTGTATTAGTATACAACATCTACAAAGTTGGCACAAGGCTACTAAGAATGCATCTGTCAGTGAAAGACAAACACCTAGGCCTCTCCTAATATCTCTGCAGCCTAAACCCCTCTCTTCTCAGCTAGTGAGATTCATACATGGTGCACCCCCAGGGCATCCAGAAATTTCTCAAAGGATGAGACCCACTCCTGGTGTGTCCAGATCGGAGGTGCATCTGCTGCAATCACCCTGTAGCCCTGTTTTCACTCAAACAACCAGCATCAATGATAAACTTGCATGCAATGGTCACTTCTGTGTACTGAAAAATGGCAGTGTATGCAAATTGTGTGCACCAGTGTTGCTTTCCATTATCCTACTCCAATGGAGAGAGTAATGTGCACTAATCCCCTTCCTACATGCATGGACTCCCCATGGGCTAGAGCTTCTCATAATGTTCTGCAGCATCCAAGAGAACATTAACACACTATTGCCTTCCCTGAAAATCTTGCAAGAGTTCTCTTAATAGGAGACATTCTGACTCCATCAAGAATGGAAAACTCCAACAATTCCTAACAATTTCAGTCATGTACAACAAAGTTAGCTATGCAGCAGTTGAATGCCTAATGCCTAAAAGCATGAAGCTTGACATGACATTCACATACCTTTGCAGTAAGGAATAGGATTTGTTTGTAGAAGACGTCAGCTGTGCCAGCAATACCAGAGAGACAGACAAGAGGTGGCACAGACTTAGGGCCAAAGTCATAATAGCGCCAGTGCTTTGTTCCACTGGATCCAATCTGCAACCCCAGAACCCAGCAGCCACCTTACAAGACTTTTTTTTTCTAGTTTTGTGTATGAAAAATCACATGCTGTGCTTAAGACAAGATTCAACGCGGATCGTGCTTTTATCAAAAGAAAAAGATTAATGCCCGCAGCAACAGTTTCTCAAAGGAGGACACAAGTGCACGCTTACCTGGATACGATGGAGGGGCACATGGGCCTTGAAATGCACATAGTCGCCTGCACCACTCATTTCTTCACGCATGCTTTTCCCTCTCTATCTTCATCTTTTTCGCATCCACAACACACGCAAACAAACCAGAAAAAATAAAATCAAGCCACCACACTCCACACCATGATCTAGACAAAAATCCTTACTACTTAGAAACAGTAACACAATCTTGCAATGCAAAACATACAGCTCCTTAAACGAATTACTTAGACGAATTCTTCATCACGCCCGAAAGCAATTGAAAGATGGCACAAGACTTTCAACTGCAATAATCCCGTCTTCAGCAGAATAGATGCCTAGAAACACAAATTTTACAAGAAACAAAAAACAACACCCGAAAATAAGCAAAAAGAATTCACATCTTACGTCTTTATGCAGTTGAATTGAATGACCACACCTTCATCAACAACAGGAGGTCAGAGACAATAAGTTCATATAGAAGCAGCAGCAGCAGCGACAACAAAAACAACAAACTCCTCTTGGGATTAACTGGTTTTATTCTGTATCTAACAGTTCTGATGTTTCAATTCACTGACCTCATCGTGACAATCTCCGTGCCCGAATGCCTCACGGACTCTCCGAATCCGATCTCCAAACCCTAGAGCTCCAAACCCTAAAAACCCGAAGAGCTCGACAAACAGAAGCGGCAGAAGAAGAATTCATATTCCATACGTCCGATTTCGGCGAACCATGTCGTCCGTTGGATTTCAAAAAACAATTTAACCTAGAAGATTTGATGGCTGGATGATGATTGTACACTTGTCTAGTTTGAGGACTTGATGCTTTGAGGACATCTCCTTGAGCAGCTTTTTCAAACCCTCGCTTGCTTGTCGGCACTTGTGTGGCTTATGAGTGGCTCTCAAACCGGGAATCAAACCTAGCCCAACACTCAAACTCACCAACCAATTGGCCATGGGGCCACCTACCGGTGGTCTAGACTTGGGCCTCAATTAAACAAATCCTTCCACTTGATAGTTTGCCTATAAAGGCATGCCATTCTCCCCCACTTTAGAGATGTCAAGATCCATGTTGACGTGATCGCCCTTGGGCACTTTTGCCACTTTTCTCCCTTTGATCCATGATGGTGGGATTAGCTTTTTCTTGATCAAAAGAGACCATTTATGATTTTTTTTTTGGTTTTAAACCAATGTGCTTTCTACTAATGTTTTCTCTTTATTTTATCAATTCCCCATTGTAGCCTTCTCTTATTTCCTTGAAGTTCACTTTGACTTTAACTTGGAAGTTTCGATCACCATGTCAAACAAGGGTTGCAAATGTGCCAAATAATGTTGAACTAGGTTTTATAGTTCAAATCCCCTTTTCATAAACAAAACATGATTTGCGAAATTCATGCACAAGAATTTTAACTTTTTCACTCAAGGATGTGTGAAAAAAGCATGTCAATAAAACATGAAGGCACATGAAATTTGAAGTTGGGCAACACGTGTGGTTAAACATTCGAGATTTTAAGATGCCCAATGGATTAGCCTCACATTTCATTTCCAAGTATGTGAAGCCTTATGAAATTTTACATAAGTTGCACCCAAATTTGTATACTTTAAAATTGTTAATTAATTTTGTGGCACATTTGACTTTTCATGTTTTGAAACTAAAGTTTTTTCTATGTAATGAACAAAGACAAATGCGACCAAATGTAAATGTCATTAAATGTAAACTTGTAATTGAAATCAAAGGCATACTTTACGTGAGGCAAAAAAATGAGGAATACCTAGTTAAATACAAGGTTGCCATCATGAGGAGGCAGTATGGATTGCACATCCTTGAGTGGAGAAGTTACCATGTCCTCAATTGATTTTTCCTTCCAAAATTTGGCTTTTTAGAATTTATTTGAATTTTCGATAATAAAAATCATTTCAAAAAAAATATTTCTCACATTCTGAATCCAAAATTTACCAAATAAATTCCATTAAATTCTATTCATCGAGATCCTTCCAAAACACCTAAAGCACATTTCGATCCTTTTGAAATTTTGAATTACGATTTAATTCAATTTTCAATGAAAAAATCATTCAATAAATAAAAACTTCTACATCGCAGGTCCAAATGTCATGGAACTAAACCTATGCACCCCTCCTCACCAAGAGCTTTCCAAAGACACCAAAAACACATGATATGAAACATCCCAATTTGATGGATTTCAAAACAAAATACCTGCTTTCATAAATACATATTAAATATTAATTTTTAAAACTCTAATAATATAATTAATAGATAGCCTAGGCTAAGCTAATTTATTATATTTATTCCCATTATTATTTTAGCCAATAATTATTATAAAAATAAACATTTAAAATAATAATAACATTAATTGAATTATTATTGTAATTAGTTGATAGCCAAGACTAGCTATTTTATTTATATTATTCATATA
>Ga0209611_10008819_pt1 | contig 15544 bp, 7 predicted proteins | sample S1TSphgellanicum_3_FD_187693 | JGI IMG/M metagenome (GOLD analysis project Ga0209611, IMG submission 187693) | Host-associated microbial communities from peat moss isolated from Minnesota, USA - S1T2_Fc - Sphagnum magellanicum MG (SPAdes) (version 2) | ecosystem: Host-associated > Plants > Peat...
AAATTTTTAAAAAAAAGATAAGGTTTATGATGATTTCAAAGATTGAGCTTAAATGTTTTTTAAAAATTGACATTGGAATTGTTTATATGTTTAAGGTTGGAATTATTAGAATTAATTAAAAATTTTACTTATTAGGAGTAACCTTTTTTTTCAAAATTTTTATCATAGTTTTTGGGAAGATAATTTTATTTTCATTTTTTCCATTTTTTTCCAAACAAGAATTGCCAAATTAAAAAAATTCAAACTAAAAAAACATGTTCATTTGGGGGAGGCAGGGTTAATCCAATTATTTAAAACCAAAATTTCACCAAATTAATTTTTTTTCTTTTACAAACGAAAAAAATGTAAAATATATTCTTACATCATTTAAAATATGTGAGTTGTGATTTTTTCAACATATATTTTTTCAAAGTTGTGTAATTAATCATTTGTATGAATGTATGGTTAATCTTGTTAAACAAATATGGTCTTGATAATTAATTGGCTTTATTTACTACTTAATTAATGTTTTTTCTTATGATTAAGTTTTGCTAATTTAAAAGGGTAACAACATGAAAAAAAGATTTTTTTGAAAGAAACATTGTTGGGCCAAATTTTTAATATATATTGTTATTTTTTTACACTAAAATATCATAAATAACCATAATATTGAAAGATTTAAACAAGTTTCAAACTACACAACTTGTCTATAACCAAATGTGGCAATCTTTTTATGGATGACTACCATTTTAGCAACATTGTAAAAATAAATAAATAAATTTATACCTAATCATATTGGAGAAAATAAAAACTTGGAAATTTTTCCAAAATACACATATCTTATATAATGAATTTTTAAAATAAAAGACTTAGTAATTGCACTTTTGATTCATAATGAATTTACAAAGATTTTAGGTTAATTTAAACCAAAAAAAATTGTTGATTTATTCATGAAATGTTACTTGAAGTTTTTTTTTAATACATTGTAAATTTAATATTTGTAAATTATAATAATTTGTTTGAATATGTGATTGAATAAACTTCAAGATCATTTTTTCAGTTATAACATTTGAATAATTTCTGCAAAAAGAAATGTATATTAAATTTTGAATTTCTTAAAAACTTTCATGCCAAACATGATAAAATTATTCTTTTTCACTTTTATTAATAAATTGTTAAAGTGGTTTGTTAAAACCTTAATGTGATTCCATGAGGTCTTACTTTCAATCTTTGATGAATGCTTATGTTAATGTATATTTTACAAATGTAATTTAAAAACATATACATCACGGTGAACACACAAACATTTACATCATGCTTAAATGGTGTCAAAACATTTTTGTTGACAAAATCAGGGAAAAAATAAAATTAATTACATTATTTTCACAACATGTAAATTTGTCATGGCATGCCATGAAAAAAATGTAATTAGTGACTCCACAATCTGAAAAAAAAAGAAAAAAAGAAAAAATAATAATAATACATTTAAATTATTTTTTAATTAAAAAATTCATGGCATGTAAATTTGTCACATCATGCCATGACTAAAATGTAATATGTGATCCATAATCTAGGAAAAATAAAATAAAATTACATGATGTCACAACACGCTATTTCATGTCATATTAACTTGGGACCTTATATGTCCATGTCAAAAATAATAATTAAAAATTATCTAATGCAACATGTGACTATCCAAAACAACTAAAAGACATTTCAATAAAAATGTTTTAATCAATTAGTCCTTTTTTACTAAAACCATATAAGTTGCATATTAATTGATTTTGTCATATTTCATTAAAAACTTAGTGAATTTGGGTAGTGGAAAAAGACAAGATTTCTTCTTGTGCCTTGATATCACTTCATAAACTTAGGAAACATGAACTAGTCCCAAAGCGAGATTCAATCCAATCATGCTCACCAAATATGTTTTAGCATATAAAATTCAAATACAATGTTAATTTATTGTTTGACAAGCAAAATCAACTTCTAACAAATTGAAGGCAGCAACAACTAACCTTGTTTATGGATACAACCAATTGTGGAGCGAAGGCATGGCAATTACCTAGCTCACACCCATTTTGTTGTGTAATTTGGAAGTAATCCAATAATAGTCATTACCAAAAGGACAAAATGACTTCAATGAAAATGAACCATCATCACCAACATTTATACACCTTCACCTTTTCAAGTGAAACATTTTAGGGCATCTTCATTATTTCAAATCTATGATATGTTGGGTCATGAACACATTTATCAAGATGGTTTCATAACTATTATTTTCTATGCCAACAAGCTCTTCTAGTGCCACTATGAAATAAGGCACCATTCATCCCTATGCACTATGCACGTTGTTTGTATTTAGGATCCATACTTCGTATAAGAATGTGATGTTTACAATAATATGAAAATCAAAGTTTTTCAATTTGTCCAATTTTACTACCTTATCCATTTCATTTATTATTTGAAAAAATGTTTCAAATATTGATTACACATGTGATTTTTACCTAGTGACATTCACTAATGTGACTTTATTGACTATTTAATCAAATTGGATAAGAAAGGGACTTTGAACAAGATGGACAATGGTATTGTTTAAATAGAACATCATGTTGAATCGTGAATAACATTTTGCTTTGGCAATATATTATGAGTGTATTGGATTTTCACCATTAAAATTTTCATTGTGAAGTAGTTTGCACACCAAGACAAAAACTCATAGTCTTCGAACACAAAATTATGTAATTTTTGATTAATTTGGTCACCCAACCCTAACAAACACCCATACAACTCTAGAAACTAATTAATGATTTATTTCTAATATGGTGGCCACTATTGCATGATTGCATTACAAAAGGAAGTTGGTTTGTGGTTAAAACTTTATTTTAATGTTTTTATGTGTAAATATGTTTATAATTTGAACTATAATCATTAGACAATATTTATTAATCTTAAATATCACTAAATGTGTACTTTGAAATTTTCATATACTTACACCTATAGTGAAGAAAAACTTTGAGATATAATAAAACCAATGTTTATTAAGTTCTTTTGATTGTCATGTTTCTAATTGAATGACTAGACACATCATTTGATACTTTTGCATTTACTCTTTTACAACCTAGCTTTAATGAAAATATAATAAAGTGGATGAATTGTCATTCCATGTTCGATTTGTAAAAAATCATTTCCCTGAGTTAAAAATAGTTATGGTTGTTATTTAAATTTTTGCTTCTTTTAATACACAATCATTAACAAAGTTATCCACACATGGTAAATGTTGTTCATTTTAGAATAAAACGAAAGTGCATTAGTCCATGGTTGAATATCAATAATATTTCCATTTGAATGAAAATGATTTACTTCTATCACATAATCTTATGTTTTATACTTCATAAATATGATAAAGTATATAATTCTATGACAATATGAAGATTTTAAACCAAGATTTGAAAAACTACACATTTATTCTTGTCAAATGAATTGTGTATGTGTGTGTGTGTGTATAATGTAATGTTTTTTGGAATGTATCATGTGATAATGTCACATAGAACATGACTAATTATAACACCAAGTTGAAATTTAAAACATTTAAATTTTGTTGTAATTTGTTATGAATTTTGGACACTTTAGGGTTGAATATAATCAAATGTAAAATTAAAATTCTGAAATGAAAACCACACACGCATGGTCTAATTAATAGGAATGTATAATGAGATTTACATAATTAATGTGTTAATTATGATATTTTAACCAACAATGATTTTGTCTAAACGATGTATAAGGTAAATTTTGGCCAAATCAAATTTTTAGTAATTTTCATTTAAAAAAAACAAAAGCAGATTAAATGATATAATTTTGTGATCAAAAGTGCAAAACCACATGTATGACAAATTAAAATCAATTTTAAAGTTGGAAAATATTTGATTTTGATGCATCATGATATATTTTATTATATAATAAATTTTATTTAAATAAATTTTTATATAAATTAAATTGAAGTGCTTTTCTTGCATTTTTATAAGTTTGGGTGTGCCTTGCATGAAAATTGGATAGGCTTGAAATTTTTGCAGATCAAGTGTAGATTGGAAATTTTCGCACTGCAAGGATTTCCAACCTACCCTTGCTATGTCATCGCTGGCAGAGCTCAATGACAACAATAGCGAGCCAATGCTCGCCTAGAGCCTTTTGCTGCATGGCTCAACACCGTGCCTTAAGCTAAGCCGAAAATAGGGCGACGATTTATGTGTTGCCTTGCTAGGTTAAGCTCTCTCTAAGCTTTTAGGGCTATTATCTATTGCCAAGGGCGAAAACTACCAAGCTAAGAGCCGAAAGCCGAAGACCATGGCTTTTTGAATGAATTATCATAAATAATGATTATATATATATTTTTATAAATTTTTATAAATACATTAAATTGAATCATGGAGACATATAATTTCCTTCAAATGTTTAATTACTTTCATTCTATTAAAAATTATTTCAAAATATCCATAGTCCCAAGGAAAAAACCTTGAAGGATATATTAATTTTTCTTTACTTCAATTGAATCAAATTTGAAGGTCTAACAATAAGTTTAGTTTGTGAACACAATTAATTTGAAAAACAGTTCCTACACATGATTTGAGATTTTGTGAACCTTGTCCAATTCAATGATTAGATTTTTGAAACAACTTGGAGAAAAATGGTCATTTGTTTTTATTTGAGCAAGACACAAGAGAAAATGCATTTCAAGGTTTAGACATGTCAAATGATTTGAAACAAATTCCAATGACGAGTAATCAACATTGGTATAGGGGTTTTTTTGGAATCCTTAATATGGTCGTCCATGGACCATTCCAAAGAGAATCTTAGAAATAACTACCCCATTTTCAGGACTATCTATTTCATTTCTTTCTTAATAACCATTTTTTTCCCCTATGAATGTTCATAATAACTGTAATTTCATTTTATAATTACCTCATTCTTTTTCCTTGTCCACCAACATGGATATGAAAAAAAAACCAATGTGTCCTTTCATGTCCATGAAATGTATATTAATTAAGTAAAATTTGACATTGACATAAATAATGATAAATCATTGAAAACCATATGAGAACACAAGAAAAATATAAAATAGTTGATCGTCACAGGTAATGCACAATTATGCGAAGCCCAAATATGTTATAACAATGTGTTGATATATTTATCACAACATGAAAGTGTGATGAGTTGATGGAAGGATTTGGTTTGTGACCACGGATGTCAAGGGTTCAAATTTTTCTTTGTGGCGTATTATATTTGCAAGCTATTATATGTTTAATGGGTTAGGCTGCCTACAACCTATGACATATATGACCTAATTTACCTACTTACCTACATATTCACAATTGTAATTTGGTTATATCTAACCTATTTGTATGAACTACCTATTGTTTGGGTCATGAATCATGATGTACCTATGTTCTACTTACATACCTTTTTACATCCTACCTATAACTTACCTACCTATGGGGGGAAAAAAAAACATTATTGCCAAAAAGTGTCCAAAAATAATAGATCATGATTATTGTTCTTGGTCATCAATAAATGAATTGGGGGAGGAGGGGGATTATATATACATATAATTGTTTGTTGCCCAAAAAATTTCTTGACCACAATTTGTTGTTTGAATTGACTAGTCAAAAGGTCCAACACTCAACCAATATAAAAAGATCACTAATCAAATTGGCCACGTTCAAAACAACTTGTCCAAAATGTCTAATTGAACTTTGAAACAAAAATCATAAGAAATTTCAAACCTTGGGTTTTGAGGTTCACAATTATAGAAATAAATGTGTCATTATTCCACTACATATATTTTGATTTTCATGTGTCCCTTAAATGCACTTGGACCCAAAAAAAAGTATTAAAAAAAATCCTTCATTGTTTTTGTTGCATGTAATAAAAGTTTTTCCATTTTCACGAAGATATTTTCGAATAATCTTCACTATCTAAACTTTATTTTATGGGGACACCATGTACTAGTGTACCATTTTTTTATGAACTTTTACCAACCACTACAAATCATGGGCCTCAATGCATTTATGACATAAAAAATGACCATTGTTGTAACATCTCCGATGGCACTTTGGCAATAGTTAAGGATGGTTTAAATTATTTGATTCCTTAAAAACAAGTCAAATAATCAAATTGGTGTTTGATATTGTTGGTTTATTGCATCAACCATACTTTCCTTATAAACTAACAAATGTTGTTTTAGGCAATTATTTGTGTTCATATTGCAATAAAATTTTAAAACACTTTGTCGTGTACTCCAAAATGCAACATATGTTTATGTGTTCAAAATTGGTTTATTAATAGTAATATAGTTGTTACAGTACACAAGCTTTTTAAAGAAGTAGAAGAAAATATATTAACATGAAAATTTCAAAAGCAACTTCCATCAAGCTATCAAAAAACATAATTAAAAACAAACTAAACCTTCATTCTCAAGGGGACTGGCTTCCATGTTGAGAATGCACACATAATTGCATTCTTCCATCCTATAAATAACCAACCATCATCTTTCCCAATGCCAAAACGTTTATCATAAAAACCCAATGTGGATTCATAATTAACTTTTTGAGTTACATTTTTAAATGGTAAGGGCCTTTGTATGAATCATGATTGTTGAATGCATCTTTGCCATTGCTTGTAGGATTCAAAGCGTTCCACTCTTGATGTGCCCTCACAAGCAATAACGTTTAAGATTTGCCTACCAAAAATATTTTTTCTTAATAACAATTTTATGTTTTTGAGAAATACTTGAATTGACTACATCCAATGTCTCAAAATGGATTGAATAATGCTTGATGGTTTTAGAAAGATGAAATATGAAAAAAGGTTCATTACAACTTGCATTCTCCACTCCTATTACAAAAACCTTCACAACACCGTAAACCCCATGAGATTTATGGAATGAAGTTGATGTTATCATAATTTAATTTGTAGGATAAACCATGGAGATGTTGATACAAGATAAACTAACAACATTATTCACATGTTGAGAATAGGTGTGAATGGCATTCGATATAAAATAACCAATAATCCAATATCAAATATTTGAAACAATCATTTAGATGTAATCATGTAGTGGTAATTTGCATACCTTTGGATTCATGGTTCGAATCATTTTGAGTACAAGTAATTGAAGGTTTGCTAGTACAACTTGATTATTTGGAAGGTGTTGAAGTCTAAAAAAATAATTGATTGCTAGCACTTCACCCTCCCTCAAGTGAAGTTGGTCTAGTGTTATGTTTTCCCATTCTTTGGCAATAGTAATGTATTCAAATGGCACTCCACGTAACTTTGTAAATTTAACCAATCGTTGGCCAGTTTCTTGAACCCTTTTTAATGATGTAGAGTTTGGCTCTCTAAGGTGATCAATCCCTAAAATCCCATTTCAATACCACATGCAAAAGTTAACCAATTAAAGGGTGTGAAATGTAATGTATCCTATTTCAATTGAATCTTGACAATAAGATGAAAAATATAGTACCTGTGATTCAAAGGTGTGGTGGCCCTTTGGGTTTCTTTCCAAGTTCTTTAATGAGACATGGCCAATGCAACCCATATAGGATGCCATAGTCAATGACATGCACGTGTGTAACACCTTTGAAAGCGTCTAGGATTTGTGTAGTGCAAAATTGGATGCCAAATTTCATATATGGCACATCCATGACAATTGATCTATAGGTTCGCAAAATTGTACTAGTGGAAGGGCTATTGTTATCAAGTGATGTGTAAAATTGTGCACTAGTTCCAGACATTTTTGCAACCTAAAATTCAATTACAAATATGATATGAAAAAAAAACCCACATGAAAACATCAAATTCAAATATATACATTTCTAACACTTAATGTCCACCTTGCATGACTATAACAAGATGCATGAAATCAATTTTCAAAATTTAAAACCATTTTATCAATCATTTTATGATATTTTACCAAGGCATTTATAATGTAATGAGCCATGTGTTGTACACCATTTCCATTTGGTGATGAAAGTTTTTGTAATTGTTTGAGTGGCCATTCTCAAATCATTTTGTTTGATTGTTTTTCCACACCTAAAATAGGCTACTACATAGTTAATATACATGCACATAGATTTTGTTAATGTAATAACTAACTTCTTTCACAACATGGAAACAAGTTTTATATATCATCTCATACCTTGACATTAAGATTTTGTAAAAGGTTGTCTTTATAAACTCCACAATGAACAATGAGGTTATGCACAAACCTATTTGGGAACTTGGTCTAACAATAAAGGAAAAAAATTAACTTGATCAAACTTTGTGTTGGTGATGTGCACACAATGGAGTAATCAATGAAAATTGAACAAAAGTGAATTAGGCCATACTTGTGGATGGTCTCACTTGAGAAGTAAAATTGGGAGATGATTGTCATCACCAAACTCAAATGCAAAATCGACATTGTGTTGGACCTTTTCACCACCATGTGGAAGACACATAGCCACCGTTGCACTAATGTATTCATTTTTTGAATCATTTTCACCCAATATATTCCCATACTCATGCACCAAATGATCTTCAAATAACTCTTGTGGCAATTGGTTGATGTCCAAAAATTCGTTTTTGCAAATATTGTTGGAATCTATTTCCCCCACAACTTCCATGTTTCCACAAATGTCCGTCTCATTGATAGGTGGTACAAAATCTTCACCAATAAGGTTAGCAAACTCTTTTTGTAGGGCTTGGCAAATTGTACACTCTAGACCCATACAAACTTTGTCATCTATGTCTTCTTCCATGAGTATGGCATCAAAATAAGTCATCATATTGGGTTCAGATTTTTCACCAAATTTCAAATCTCCAACATTGGTCAATGTTTTAGATGAAAGTGGTTCATGGTTAGGAAAATTAGAACATTGGATAAAATCCTTGGTAGAATATGAATATAGTAATAGGGGAAAAAGCTTTTCAGTAAGATGTGAAGACAATGATTTGTGAATCAAAGGTTCTACATCAATTTGATATTGAATTCTATGAGAAGTAGTGAAAGAGAAAGGAGATGACTCATTTTTTTGTACCTTAGGCAATTGTGATTGTAGCCATGCTTGTTGCAACTTTGTTGTTAATGGCAACAAGTCGCCTTTTTCAACTAAATTGCTTTACTTGTTGGAAAAGGCTATTGCTTGAAATACATATATCCACATACAACTTTTTTGTCTTTGCTTTGTGTTATGAGATATGTATGATCCAAGCAATCTTTCTTTCTTTCATGATTGTCAAGATTCCCATTATATTCCTTAAAGTCTTTTAAACAATTTCACATTTTTACTATGTTTTGTTTATTTGAAATTTCTTTTCATTACTATTTTTCAAACTCTAAGAAGAGATTGAAATGCCCAAATCCAAAGGATAGTAAGTTAATAAACAACTCACCTTCATGGTACACTCTTGGTATCTTCGGAAAGCACTGGATAGGGGGTGCATCAACTCTGTTCAAGACTGTTTGGAGTTACAGTGTGAAAGCTATTAATTATTGAACCATTTTCTCAACTAAAACTAAGTAAAAAGTTTGAAACTGAAAACTGTGTTGGAATTTGGGGGTTTTCTTGGTGTTGTAAAGACTTGGCGAGTCAGATTTAATAGAGTTTATTTCACAATTTTCAAAGCTAAAGTGTGAAAGAAATTGATTTTTGAGTAGATTTTTGTTCTGGAAATTCAAACAAATTGCAAAATTTGGGTTTGGGGAAATTCAGTTGAGCCTTCAATGTGTTCACACTTGGGCCAATGGCACATGCTACACTAGTCTATCTATGAAGCAAGGTAGTTTATTTTGTTTTGTTGGCTGAATCTCCCTCCCAGAGTGTTTCATCCTGCACTCTTGGTATCGCTGGAAAGTTCTTGATGAGTAAGGGTGCACCAACTTGGTTTGAGACTGTTTGGAGCTATGGTGTGGAAGCTATTGATTATTGAACCATTTTTTAAATGAAAATTAAAAAGAATATAAAATGAAACTCTATTGGAATTTGGGGGTGTTCATGATATTGTTGGAAAGCCCTCAACAAGTCAGATTTAATAAAGTTCATTTCACAATTTTCATAACTAAGGTGTGGAAGATATTGATTTTTGAGTGTATTTTGTTGCTGGAAATTCAAACAAATTGAAACAAATTGGGTTGGGAAGGAAAAATCTGTTGGACCCTCATTGTGTTCACATTACTGAATTTTAGAAAATTTCAAATTCTGAGAATGTGAAAAATAAAGAATGTGCTCACACCTGGGCCAACTTGTGTTCACACACAGGCTACACTAGTGGAATAAAAGGTGGAAAATTTTATGAAATTTTGGTCTGTCACTACTCACTACAGGGCTAGGTGGCTGGGTGCCAGAGTGGGGGCATGTCCTCGTCACCAATCAGGTTGTATAGCCATTTTTCCATGGTCCATAACATGTTTATAGCCATATTCCTGTATCTCTAGTCACCCAGCACTTTTTGCAAAAGTGAAAAAAAAAAGGACTGGTGTTCTACTATGCCCTATGAACTAGGGGGTTTTTTTTTTCCAACTGTGTGATACTGAAAATTTGGGGAAATGTTCCAAAAATTAGCAAAATTAGCTGAATTAGCTGAAAGTCTTAATTCCAAAAATTTCCCAATTGTCTGGTCAAAAAGTCACAAATTTTGTTGAAATAAGTCACTGCTGTGGATCAGTCTTTTGTTTTCAATTTTGTAATGCAGCCATGGTAGTTAGCATCCCAAAACAGATATTGGTATCATTGTTTCTTTTACTGGCGAATTTTTGCCTTATTTCAACCTAAAAACTATGGTTTCAACCGTCCTATGCAAAGGATTTTTCATGGAAAAAAAATGACCCAAATTTGCCAGATTTTGAAGAAAAGAAACTTTCAATTGCCAGATTTTTTATGATAATTTCCAGTAGGTAGCCGTCAAGAATATAGAAAGATTCTGCTGTTTTTTTCTACTTTCAGCTACCAAATTTGGCTAAATTATTTTCTGAATCATTGCCACTCTGGCTACATCACAAAATCCTTAAAAAAAAACCATGATTGGGATTAAACGCAACACTGTCCCCAGCTGCTAGGTACTAGGGTAGACCAGCCCATCACCAATCACCTGCCTATGACCGAACATTTATTTATATCTTCGTCATATGTGCTTCATTGTGAGTGGTTAAAAATATTATGGGAGCATTACCTCAAACTCTAAAAATTATCTTTGAAGTGCAAAGGAATAGGATTAATGAAAAAATAACAAGACAAATAAGCTTTCCCACTTACAAAATGTGTTTTTTTTTCTTTTTTTTTGTTTGGACCCCTTCTACTTTCAGACCTCATAACCTTTTTATTTCTTATTCATTTTAAATGATTTAAAATGCTATAAGAATGCCACCTGAAGTTCTACAATTCATCTTTGAACTCTAATAACAAAAGAGAAACATACAAGGAATTTTTTGGGTGTTCAGGATCCGGCCTTTGTAGTGTTTGGTGGTTTGTTTTTTTAAGTTTTAAACCCCCTTTAATTGGGGGGGGGGCATAACTTTCTCATTTCTAATCCGTTTTTGATTATCATTAGTGTGTCAGATGTGCCTAGAGGAGGGGTTCAAGGTTCTTTTGGACAACAAAAACAACAGAGTCCTCCCCTTGAATCTAGCCTGCCCTGAGAGCTTAAATGTTCAGTCACCGGTCAATCTACCCTAGGAAGAGGTAAGTTTGTTGGTGCAGCATAGTTTAGTTATTATTAACTGTACATTCACAATTGGAATAGCCGGTCTTGAGCATTTAGGTATTGCAAAGTGGGGGTGGCTGGCTATATGCGTATTGACTCAAACTTCATTAACTTGTATTCAGTGTGCATACATACCTACCTCGATTCCATCTGCATCAAGACTTCTTCTATTCCTTTCAAGTATTCCTGTCAAGTGTGAAAGAAACCCTAGCAAACTCCATTAATCAAAGCACCCAGCAAGGGGGAAAATAAGGAACAAAGAAAGAGAAGAGAAGAGAAGAGAGAGGAACAAAACCTGACTGAGTTTAAAGAGTGGAGCCGAAAGTGTGTCACAAGTTATCTCATGGTGACCCATTCCTCAACTTTTGTTAGCTTTTTTATTTTCATATCTCACTATCAAGAATCAAGGCCCATGCCACATATGGTACTAGCCTAGTACCTAGGACTCATGTCTGCCAATAATTTCTCAATTAATTCCTTAAGAGGACTAGCTGAAAAGAAAGAAAAAACTAAGACGAGGAGGCTGGTTAAAATCTTAGGGAATGCTGCTGTGGTGAACCCCTTTTTCAATTAATTTTTTGATTATAATAATTTTGACAAGATATTGCCAAACATGAGTCAAATGGTGGTGTGGTGGGTAATATGTCACGTACTAAGAACTCTGATGACAGCCTGAGCCCATCAAAATAGGAGAAATTTGATATCTTGAACTTTTAATATACACAACAACTTGGTGACTGCCTCAATCAAAATCGTTGCATGTTGCATAGGATTTCTTACAAGTCACTTGGGGCTGAGGGACTAGCAACGATGATGTTAACAAAATTTGTAAGATGTCCAGCCCCATGTTCAAGCGAATCTTCCCTGTTTCCAGGCTCAAGCCAATCTTCCCTGACAAAAAGAATTATATTCTAAACCTCAAGCCTAAGCCCACTCCTTTCATGGGCTTTTGGGAATTCCATAGCAACAATAATGCCGAGTCACATTTTTGATGCTGGGGTGCTCAGGATAACATTGCTTTTATGTTGTCATGAATACTGTAATACCTTGGTCACTTCAACACACGCTCGTTGAATAAAAAAATTAATTTTGAATACTGTAATAGCTTGGTCATTTCAACACAGGTTTGTCGATTAATTAATTGATTTTGAATACTATAATAACTTGGCCAGGTCAACACACATTCATCCAATAATTAATCAATTTTGAATTTTTCATTTCAACATATGAAATATTCTTAAATATTCACTATTATCCTTCACAATACTTTTTTGATTTGGAAGAAATATTTTTTGAAAATTTCAACATTTTTGAAAATAATATAATTAGTGTCAAATTGGCCAAGGTACTAGGGTAATGGTCAAATCAATTGCTACCGGTGGAGTGTTGTTCCAGAAGCTGAGACTAGATTCTAGCACTTGAAAATCAAATAGAGTTTTTTTTAAATAAAATAAAACAAGAGTGTCCTAGTCTCTAGAGCCCTTTATAGTTGGATTCGCCAGCCAGCGCCCCCCCGCCCCCTTTTTTTTTTCCTGTCACCAGGTTGTGAAAATTCGCCACCAAAAAAGAAAAACACTGCGGCCCCAAAGGGTTGCAAATTGGCTTCCCAAATTTCTTTGGTATCCTCTAATTTTTTTAATATCAGCAGGGCCTGGGTTTTTGAAAAAAATAAAATTAAGAGAATTGCGTGGGTCTGGTTGTTTAAAAATTGATGAGGGTATGGCCAGGGGGCAAGGATTTCAGATCATTTAAGGCAGTTATCTTGGATGGTTACTGGACAAATACTTTGTGAAGGTACCCTACATGGTTCCTATCAAAATACCTGGTCTCAACTAACATGCCTGGTTCATTGAATTTGAACCCAAATAAAACAAAATTTATTAAAATATTTGCACATTTGCATATTTTAATCTTTAAAAAAATTGATGTTTATGTATAGCATTTATATTGTAAGCACAAGAACAAAGATGAACGAGGAACAAAGATGAACAAGAAAGGTGTGGTTCATAAAATGGGTCCACATTCCAAACTCATTGCACAATAAGGCCATCATTAAAAAATATATTCTAGAGTTTCATGTTGCATACAACTTCACCACAACATCCACAAAAGTTGCAAAAGTAAGAAATATTCAAAATACATCTCTACTAAAGGGAAAGGTGGAGTGATTGTAAATCACGAGTTTTGACAAAATGTCAAGTATGGTGACATTGTGACAGTTGTACATCTCATCATTTTCAAGTCACTTTAGGAAATTTGCCCATGGCAAATGTAACTAAGAAGCACAACATCAATATCCTAAGCAATAACAATGCCAAAAATTAATTATCAATTACATGATCTACCGTGGGTGATATGTGGGATAGCACATAACACAACCCAAGATTTGACGTTTCATGGGTGGTGTCGTTGCTACTCAATAACAAGCAAAAATGTTAAAAGTACTTATTTCTAGGGAAATCAAACCATTGTTGCGTTTCCATACAATAGTTAACCCCCAAAAACACATATTTGTGAACAATTTTAGATCACCATTGTGTCCCACAACCACAAAATCATCTACACATTTAAAACTATTTGGAAAAAACAAAGACATAACTTGCAATGAGAATAAATTTTTTATGAAGAAACAATCCTCTTCTATAGTTCCAAAATGAAGCAACCAAACTTCACATACTATATGGAATACTCACACATTACATTATATATATATATATATATATCTAACACACCCACAGTTATATTAATAATCTATTTATATTTGAAGTCTAAAAGGATTTTTCATCTGAGTTTTATGAGAGAACTTCTAATCTTTCATCAATTGAGATTTTTGTCTCTTCTTATGAGAACTAATCATAATGTTAAAATCCATGTTCTAGTGGCAATCACCATTTCTATCTTCTAGTTCTAGATTTTGGATTTGGTCCCACATAAGATGATGACTTTTGATAACATGTTCGACCATTTGTTTGATACACCAAGGTTCAAGTTTACAATTGTTCATTTTTGCATGAGTTTTCATTGTAATTTTCTTGAAATTTTTTTAAAATTGTTTTGTTTAATAAAAGGTGAAATCATGTTGATGCATTAGAAATCTCCCGCTCCAAATCTTACCAAGAAAAAGGTGATAGGAATCATGCCTTTGGTGAATTGGTATATGTCATGGTCAACATCAAAATGATCAGGAGAAGTAAATGTTGAAGCACATGCAAAAGAAAGTCAATGCTATAGATGACCACAAAATCCCCAACGGAACATAAGATCACACGAAATCTTGGACTTGAGTTGGATAGTAGGATTCAAGAGCCCATGTAAGGTTGTTGAGCTAATGCACAAGGTTGACATAGGTGGCAATAAGGACTATAATGTTTAAAATGGTGAAGATAGGGATCATTGTCTAATAATAAATTCTTAACTTTCACACAAATCACCAGGGCTTGGATAAGGACTAATGGGTTGTCATGTTCGATAGTGTGAACTAAGGAAAACAAACCCAAGTGTAACATACAATTGTAATGTTTAGTTTTAGGTAAACTTTTGGTCAAAATTAGGGTTGTCATCGCATTCATGCGTCCGTCCCAATATGACAAACACATTTGGATGCAAATGCACCCCCTACATCATGTCAATATTGTTAACAAATAGGAGAAGTGCTCAAGTGCAAACATAAATCTTTATTGAAAGGAAACTACAACATAAAGTTCACAACACAAAACACAACATCAAGAACTCTCCAAGGTTCTTGTCACAAGAAATACACAAACTTGTGTAATGAAGAAAAGAGAAGCAAACCATCAACACCAAGGTATTTAACTACAAGACCAAACCA
>Ga0209611_10008820_pt1 | contig 15542 bp, 11 predicted proteins | sample S1TSphgellanicum_3_FD_187693 | JGI IMG/M metagenome (GOLD analysis project Ga0209611, IMG submission 187693) | Host-associated microbial communities from peat moss isolated from Minnesota, USA - S1T2_Fc - Sphagnum magellanicum MG (SPAdes) (version 2) | ecosystem: Host-associated > Plants > Peat...
AGGGAATGAGGGCCCCATGCGAGGCAAGAGCTATCCATGGACTCAAATTCCCAAAACAGCAATGTATGAGGTCCTTACCCAGTGTGAAGATCTGGTATATGTTTAAAGGCTTGTGATTCATTTAAGGAGGGCAGGCACCTTATGAGTAAGGTTCCTTAGAGATGACCTTATGCATAAGGTGCCTTCTCTTGAGACAGAAATTTGACTGAGGGCAAGGTAAAATTACATACACTACCAGAACAGCCCATGATGGACCTGCTTAAGTGGTGACCATTTGGATAGCAGAATTGGCCACCATGGGCCCAGACCTCGGCATTAGAAGCAGAGGAACTGTTCTGTGTGCTGAATCACCACTCATCAAAGGGGCTATTAGTTCCTAGTGTACTATTAGCTACTCAGAGCTTCTGCACTGTGAACTCTGGTACTAGAGAACAGCCGCTGCTGGTTTCAGCTAAGGCCCAATTGTCGGGCTGAAAGGGGCCCCTTGATTTTAATCTATCATGGATATAAAGCCCTTCTCAATGTTGGGAGGGGCCCTTGGTCCGTCACTTTAAATGCCTCTCTGAGCAACAAGTTTCTGCCATTTCCAAAGCAGCTTTTCATTTTGTGGGAATAGCATATATGGTTTGGAACACCAATTTCAGATGTACTATGGAATGGTCAAGCCCCTGCCAACTATGTTGTGTAAGCCACCACCAGGCAAGCTCATTAGGGTGAGCTTGGTGATGCACCCAACATAATGAGCAAGGGCAACACAATTACATGACATTAAGGTCTGGGGTGGCAAGTTCTTTTTTTCTTTTTGAAAAAAGTCATGTTCAACTGAGATTTTGGTCACTACTCCAAATGTATGATAATCACCAGAAGATTATGTCAGAATGTGATCAAGAAATTGACATAATCTGCCACCCCAGACTTTAATATCTCAGTACATTCCTGCTCACAAACCAATGTATTGTGGAATGGTGAAACATAATGAACAACAGTGAGCCCATTCCATGACATTAAGGTTTGGGGTGACAGATTTGAGGATTTAACACAAATTTATGTTCAACAGTGATACTTTGGTTACTTTTTACAAGTGTATGATCATAAATTTTGCAAGATTATGAACACATAAAAAAAGATCATACCATTGCAAGATTATATCATATAATGTGGGCACGAAAATGACATAATCTGCCACCCCTGACCTAATGTATATTTTTCTGATCTACCCACAAAGTTGTTTTGCTTTATGAAGTTGAGACTTTTCTGGGTTTTCTTGTTCTAGGGAGCAACAGCAGTACATCAGCATTCAAGGGGGAGGTGAAACTCAGATGGTTTCCTGAGTTTCACCCTTTTTTCTTTTTTCATGAGCGGCTCCACTACTGCTACATAGATTTTCACTGCTCCTACCTGTACAACTAATATAATTCCTCTCGAGTCTTGTGCATTAAATGCTGAGATTAAGCATTTCGTACTGAGTTTCAGCATTTCATACTGAGATTTAATGAAATTTCTTTACTTTACGGATACCACTAAGAAAGGGTTTAGGGGTTGAAAGGAGGCCCAAAGACAGGGTGACTTTGCGGATTTCTCTAATCGAGCTAATTATTTCATGCCTCATGATGCAAATAGAGTGCACCTAAAGCTTACAAAATCTCCCCCCACAAATGACATCAAGAACCACAAATGGCTTTTATAGCAGGTTGTTGTCTAGTGCCCAGAAATGGGTCATTTCAAAGGTAAAAGTTTTAGTTTCTTGGATTCAACCCCCCAGATTGCCAGAATTTTTTTTCGCAAACAGGTTTTGGGATGAATATCTGTAATAGGCTGCCAGAGAGTTTGAATTCTTCCCATTGCTAATTGAAGGGACCCACTTGAATATTTTTTTAGAATCCCATTGTGATGTTGTTTGCTATAGTGGAGTAGTGGTTCTAAACTCTTGGAGATTCAATTGTGTTGAGGTTGAGAATTGGGAAACTTGATGTCAAAACCAATCTTCATTCACATTGTGACATTGACCTATTGGGCTCGAACATGGAAATTTGAGGTTGCATTTTCATGGAAAGGTCAGTGCTTTGTGTGCTGGATTTTGGAAGGTGATGACTTGCACACAAGATTTTCTTTCTTTTGTAATGACCACATTTCATTGGCCCATCGTGTTGAAAAACTCAACTCAAACAATTTCCAAGAATACAATTGGGTGAAGGCTATGCAATCTAAAGGTGGTGAAAACAATTGAGCCTCTTGGATGCTTTTTTTTTTTGGGGCAAAATTTTGTCAAAAGGTGTGACATAGTTTTTTGAAAAAAAAAAATTCCATTGCAAGTTCCCTTTTAACAAAAAAAATTGGTTACAAGTGATTTTTTTTTCAGGGGAAGGTGTCACCGCATTTATGTATACTAGCTACAATTTTAAGAGTTCCCTGAAATAATGCAGCCAGTTAAATCAAAATCAGCTTAGGAATGCTTGCCACCTTAGTATGTATTCAAAATAAAAGGTATTATGAATTGTTAGGAGGTTCAATTAATAGGTTAGTAAGTAAACTCATATTAATAAGTTTAATTAGTAAGTTAATAAGCTAATTAATAGTAATAAATGATGTAATGGTGGAATGGAATGTTAGCAAGAAGAGACGATGATTTATTATGGATTTAAAGGTGGTGAAGATCATGTAGACTATACATATGGATTATATTGATGAGGTGGATATCAAATGTTTTCTTCAAACTCATGACACTGTTAGAATTTTTGATTCTTTAAATGGTTCAAATTGATTAATTGATTTTTCTTAACTACTGAACACATACATTTTGACTAGGGGCTAGGGGCATGTGTATTTTTTGACCAGTTAACTTAGTTGAAATGACTTATTTAACTATTTGTCAACTTGAATATCTAGTCGAATTTGACAAAAAAATTGACCACTTTGATCAAAATCGGTAATAATGTTCAATAAAGTTGGATAGAAACAAATGACACTTTTGATCAAAATGATAAATGAGTTTTAATCAAATAAAACATTTAATCAAGATGACCAATGTCATTATAGTCAAATGGGGCATCCTATCACCCTATCTACCATGTTCTACAACATACCCACCTATCTACTTACCTATTGACTTAAATAGCTTCTAGGTATTATTTACTTGCCATCCTATAACCTACCTACCTCCAACCTACCTACTTAAAATTACCTAACCTACTTCCTTACCTATCTACTTACCTACCTATACATTGACCTAGGTAGCCCCCTTTAGGTATTAATATTTACATATCACCCTAGGTAACCTCTTCTAAATACTCCCTACTTACCACCTTAAGCTTACAACTTAGCTATTTACATTAATAAAAAATGGTCATTTTGCAATTGGTTCCTATGATTAATTTTAGTTGCAAGTGACATTTGCAACCAAAATCCTAATAGTCACATTGGACAAATCACATTGACACTAGTCACAAACAACAACAATTTTTGGATGAAACAAAAAATCAACGAAATACGCCTTCATCCTCTGACTTATCATATACGTATTGTCACTTGCAACTAGGATGTGACCTTTTTGATGAACAATTGGAACAAGTTATGTGTTGCCACATGTCCCAAAATTTAATAATTAAAAAAAACCAATTTAAGTAAAAAGTAATTAGTTAATATTGAAATAATCAGCTAATTATTAATTACCATTTTAAAATCAAATAAATCAATATAATAACTGAAATAGTTATTAATTAATAATTATTAACTATTGATTATAAATATAAAATAAGATGAGTATTTTTAAATTAAATAATATAATTAGAACCAAGCCTGGGCTAATTATTTTATTATAATTATTCCCATTATAATTATTTTTTAATGGTAAATAATAAATAAAAATGTAAATATTTAATAGTAGCAAAAACAAAAATTCAATTATCATTGTAGCTAGTTGGCAGCCAAGGTTAATTATTTTATTTTTATTATTCATATTATTACTTCATTCATTATAGCTATTTATGAACTATTACAATAAACATTTTATATTTTAATAAGTATATTTTCTTTCAAAAATAATTTCTGCATTTCTATAATCATTTATTAGATTTCCATTTTAACTACTACAATAATTATTATAGTATAAGAATATTTCATAATTTATTATTTATAATAAAATAATCATAATGTAATTTGTAACTAGCCTAGATTAACTAATTTATATTATTATTATATATATAATTCTGTCACTTGTTAGAGCTATTATGATTTACTATAATTAATGTTTTACTTTTTAATTAAAAAATAGTCATTTGAAAATAATTTAATAAAATATTAAAATATAATATTAATTATTTCAGTAATTATATAATTATTTTTTCGAGCGTTTTAATATCATCTTCATTATGATCATTATGTAATAAAATTTATTATTATTAAATTGTAGTCAAAGATAATTTTGAAATAAAATTTTTTATTTCATGTATTTAATATAAATACATAATATAATATTAATATAAATAATAATAAATTTCGTTTGTAATATCTTAAATAGAATAAGATGGTTTGGATAAACTTGTAATATGGGCACAATATATTTGGTAAATATTTTGCATAAAAGTTTAATATATTCAAATTATACACTAATTAGTGCAACCATAATATCAAGACCATTTATGCTAATACACATGTAGTATGGTTATTCATATACATTCAAAATATACATTTATAAATCGTAATACACCCAATTATATTATTTAAAATTCATAAAATACATTTTTGTATACTAATAAGGTTGCAACTAAATTGGTCATGTTTGCAAGTAATGGGACATAAATTGATTTTTTTGGATGGAAACCAAATTAAATGTTGTTCACATGGAAAGATGAACACCAAAATAGTCGCAAATTAATTGTAGTGTAATTGCAAATATGACCAACACAAAAAATAGTTGTAAAAATGTCCAAATGTAGTTACAAATAACTAATAATTGCATGTAGTCACAAATAGAATGGTTACATTTTGGCCAATTTCTACTAATGTTATAAATACCTCACCTTCCTAATATTTACCAACCTATTTACTCACCCACCTATCGGTTTACCCACCTACCCACCCATCTATTATATATTACCTACTTATATTTACCTAATTACCCACCCACCTACCTATCTACCTACTTATTTACTTGTCCACCTACCCATTTATTAATTACTTATTACAACCTACCTACCTACTCACCCACCCACCCACATGTACCTCCTACAACATACCTACCTATGTACCTCGTAGTCTTGTGATGATGTGTTGAAATAAACATGTGAAATTTAAAAAAAAACAAAAATTGAACACCTTTTGATGATGTGGTCCATTGATTAAAAATTTAATTTATCATTGGGGTAATCAAAGGTTACTTGTAATCTATGTACATGCTTAAGGAACTAAGGTAGGTAGGTTGAATTAAGTAGGTTATTTGAGTTATGTTAAGGTATGTAAGTAGGCTAAACTAGGTTACCACATACCTACATGGATTTTTATGACCTACCTACCTGCCTACGAATAATTTTTATAATTATTTTAAAATTAAATTATTTAAATCATTTGATTAGTCCAAATGGTCCACTATTCGCCAATCAAAATGATTACTCAAATGGTCCTTACCTTACAAGTCAAAAAAACCTCCCTAATCATATTAGACATGTTAAAATCAACTTGTCCAAATTGACAAGGGGGGTTTTTTTTACACTTGTCCAAATCATGTTTTTTTACCAAAATTCTTAGTTTGAAAACCCAAGAATTCTAATAGTGTGAACTCTTGTATTTTTCCATCCCAAAATCTCATGTCTAAGCTATAATGGAAACTACTCTAAATCTCTATATCCCCATGGGCATTTGAGTATAACCCATATTACTAAAAGTGTTAATCAACATTGTGCACATAATGATAAGGAGCAATGCATTTTTACGCCATTATATTTTGCCCAAATTTGTAATGAAGGAACCTATGAAGGTGAAGTTTGGAGCACTACATTTTTATCCCATGTGTTTTGCCGAAACTTGCAATGAGGGAACCTATAAAGTTAATAGGTATCCCCACATTTTAATTTCATATGTTTTCCCTAAACTTCTAATGAAGGAACCTAAAAAGATGATTAGAAGGAAAACTATCTCCTAAAAGAGGTACAAAGTGTAAAAAGGTTAGACATTAATTACATTATAGACCATAGCTAAGCCTTGTAAAAAGAACCTGAAGACATTTGGGTTATTCTAAAGCTAGGTTTAGTTGATCCTCACTTTTCTTAAGTTGGATCTAGGTCATGAGGTAGGGTCTTGACCTAGGATGAGACTTATGGTGAGTTTTGTCTTATGTAAACTCATCAGATCCAGGTTTAAAAACCAAAGTTAGATTTAGCCCAAAAACCCAAAATTGGCAAACACTAATTAATAAAGACCAAATATTAAACTCAAATCAATTGTATTAAAATCTAATAGACAACTTGAATGGAAGTATAATGCTACAACATGGGGTATTAGATGGAATGTGTTTTTTTTGTTGGAAAAACATTTCAAAATAATGATTCCATGACACAATTATCACATGATAAGTTTATTTTGGTATAATTAGTGCAAAAATGGGAGATAGAAAATACTTGCTCTTCACATTTTACCATGTGAATGAAGTTTGATTACACATTATTATTCTTTGTTAATTTTTTATTTTACAAAAACGATGAATTTTTGTTGAGGCAACATTCTCCTAGAACTTGAGCAAGTTGGTTGTTTGGAATTTGAATAGATATAATGGGCATAAGCACATTAAGCCCCCCCAAAATTATTGTCACAAATATAATATTTTTAGGTTTTTTTTTTGGTAAAATTATGGAAATCACATATTGGAGTTTTTTGCTTATTTTAACAATAATATTTTGTTAGCTTTAAATTTAAATTAATCAATAAGTTTTCAAAAAAACAAACCTTGAAGAATTTGAACATATGGAAAATATATGTGACAAAGTAATGCTTGTCACAAAATATGAAAATTACATAAAATATTTCAAAATTGAGGTTATGGGTCAACTTTTTTGTTGAATGTTTTTGTGGTGAATGGAATTGATATAGATCAATTAAATTTAAGACCATTTAAAATTTTAGAATTAATTTTTTTTGTTTGTAAATCCATTCAAAAAACATGTTTTTTAACATTTGATTAGCAATAAATGCATACTAATGTCTTTTTAAAAATTTAAAAACCAATACCATATGAAAGAAGAAGAGATTTTTAAAATAGGATTTGCATTATATTTTAATTTTTTTCTATTTGGTATTTTTTCATGAATCACAAACACAAGGCCCTATGGCCATCAAAAAAATATAAGCTATATTTTATATACATTGATTTTATTCAATCCACTTCATCTAATTGTTGGATCAAAATTAATTTTAACTCAAAGTGAATTTTGAGTTCCAAAATGTTATGCAAATTTTAAAGTCTTTTACTTGTGTTTATTATGGCCAAAAGATTTCATCAAGATTTCAACTTATTGTGTACCACAATAGTTGTTATACATCCTTTTTTTGAATGAAAAGTGGCTTTCACCTTAATAATGATTGCCACAATATCTTTGACCAAATGTGATAAACAACCTTAATTATGAATATAATATATGTTTCTACCTCTTTTTTGGAACCTCATCCAAAATGAATGACATGTTTATGTTTTTCATACATACATTTTGAAATCTAAATATACATATAATGTGTACACTTTTCAATTTTGTGGTTTTTTTTGCTAAACAAATTGATGAATTCATATTGAAAAAAAAAAGTTAAATAAAAAGTATTGAAAATTTCATAAATTGATGTTAGAGTAAATTTCTTTGGCTCTTTATCTCCAAGCCAAAAATGGATCTATTGAGAGATTTTATTTGTAATTCTAGTTATATATATAATATTCAAATGATCATGCAAGTTCAATGTTGAAACTGGATTAATACTCAATTTGAAATTAATTGTGATATGAAAAAACATTCATTATCTTCAAATCTAAGGAATTCAAAATATAATGTTATACATAACATTATGCAAATGTAGGGAAAGCATTAAGTCATGTAATGGAAATAGATGAAATCAATCTTTATATGCATTATGAGTTTAATTGAAAAAAATTGATTAGTCACATTGTTTATTATGGATTATATGAGCACTATGATCCATGACATGAAAGCATCAAGTTATTTTGAGCTTTGCTACCATCCACAACTTGTTAAAATTTTGTTACAAAAATGATCTAGTTCACTTTTCTTTTATGGGAAATTGTTGTATATTAGATAAAGGTAGGATTGAAGATTGCAAAAGGAAAATGAAACATTTGAAATGATGAATGTACTTGTTTCATTAGCCAACATACCACCGAACCTTGTAATGGAAAGATATTTGATCAATTTTCTTATTTTTCTGATTATCCTTTTAAAGATTCCTTAAAATTCACAATGTTGAACCAAAGTTTGACTATCACATTAATTCATTCTTTTCATTATGAACACACAAAGTTAACCAACCATCATAACAATTTATACTTAATATCCATCTAGAAAGAAAATAGATTACAATAGATTTTGAAATGTAATAGATACATATAAATCCTAAAATGGTTAATCTAGTTTTTATAGAAAATAATTTGGATAAAGGAATTTAAGTGGCCCATAGCTTACTTAGAGTTCAAAATTTCAAAATGATAATATCATGTTCAAACATCAAGATAAGTAATAAAAACCTCCTCAAATGTATTTAGTTCAAAATATTCACAAATCCACAATTAGCACATCAATCTAAACCCATAGCATCTTGGGTTGCACTTGACTAATCACCAAACCTGCGTTATATTGAAAAGTAGGACATGAATTTAAAAATTTCGATATATTGGAAAGATCTTCAACCATTAATTATTAGGCTATTAATTTATATCATATTTACCATGTATGTAAGAAAATTTCAAGGTCTTGGTTTGAAGCCTTATCCTTGGAACCAATGGTGGTACAATGGTTCTAACATCACAATTATTGATTGTTCCACCTTTTTCTATCTAGGATCCAAGTTGGTTAATTCAATTTCAGCATTGCTATAATTATTAGGTATAGGAGATGAAAGTAAATGGTTACTTTCACTAGTTGACACATCCATGAAAAGACTTGAAACACTAGTTTGATTTGAACTAGGTAGAATATGAGGCAAATCCATTTCACCTTGTAGCATACTCAACACTTCTGACATTATTGGACGTTTTGCTGGTTCTACTTGCACACATAAAAGTGCCACATTGATCACACGTCGCATTTCGCTTTCCACAAGTGTATTGTGTATTTTTTGGTCCACCAAGTTTATCAACATGTTTGTTTTGTGCAAAGACCATGCCTGCAATAGTTTGACAATTTAAGTTTATATATATATTTGTCAACTATTACTTGTAGATTTTAGAATGAGAAAATGTAAACCCTAATTGTAAGAAATGTGTACACATGATTAATTCCACCATTGTCACCATTCATTTCCAACTTGATTTTATTCCTTTAGAATCTTATATATGTTTTCATTGCATGAATGAAATTTGATGTTAAAATTTTTGCTAAAAAAAATTAAATATATATATTTGAAAGGATTAAACACAAGATAATCAAATGTTCTTACCCATTCAACAAGATACATGTTGCTTGTTGCATTTTGAAGTATGGCCTTCCTTCCACTCATAATTTCAAGTAAAAGAATACCAAAGCTATACACATCAACCTTTGTGCTGAGTTGGCCGAGTGTTGCATACTCTGGAGACATATATCCGCTATATAATAGAATATCACAATTCACATAATTTGACATTCAAACCAAATTGAAAAGAATTAGTTGTTTTGTATAAAAATTCATTACATTTTAGTAATGTTAAATTCAAATGTTGCAACTACAATAGATTTTGATCTACACATGATATTATTTTAATACATGTTATATAAGTCAATCTTATTGCACTTACATGGTTCCAGCAACTTGTGTGAATAATTGACTTTGATCGTCGGAGAATAATCGTGCCAAACCAAAATCGGCAATTTTTGCATTTAAATTGTTGTCAAGAAGGATGTTGGATGCTTTGATGTCTCGATGTATAATGCATGGTTGCAAGTCTTCATGGAGGTAAACCAAGCCTCGAGCAATGCCCACAAATATATGAAATCGTGTTGGCCAATCCAAGAATATGTTATCCTCCATATTTGAACCTGCAAGCATAAAATATAAGGTCCTTAGTTGATCATGGATCAATTATCATGATACACGTGGATTTAGAATCATGAATTCTTTCTTACACATTATACACAATGAAGGTGAAAAGTTAGTTCTATACCCCATAAGGCTTCTGCAAGATTTTTGTTTTCCACATACTCATACACAAGAAGACGTTGTGTACGATGTAAACAACACCCTTTCAACTTCACAAGGTTTTTGTGTCGAACACCAGTGATGGACACAACTTCATTTAGAAAGTCATCAATGAATTGGTGAGATTTTGTCGTCAATAATTTTACTGCCAATTTTGTCCCATCTAATAGAATTCCCTACAAAATACACAAAAATTGAAAAATTGTCATAAAGCAAGTGAAAGTCAAAATTTAAATTGGAATTGAAAAAAATACAAAAAGATGTATGATGGTAAAATGTCAATATGCTAATAAAATCACCTTGTAAACAACACCAAATCCACCTTCTCCAAGCTTGTTGTCTTGATGAAAATCTCCTGTGGCTTTACTTAGCACATTGTAAGAGTATAATGTAGGTTGCACTTGTTGTTTAGCAAATTCTACAAAGAAGTGCAAGGTTTAATATTAACACACATTCACATTACCTTGAACAATTGAATAATAATGAGATTGATATTGGATCCTAATTAATATTAACATACACATTGTGTCATATATGTTTAATCATTACCTTAGCTAGTGACAATAATATTCAAAGCATGATGACAAGAAATAATTATATACACAATTGATATGAAAGAATAATAAATGGACAAAAAGATACCTTGTTGGATTTCACGCAAAGCTAATGCATTTGCCCGATATTTCCATAATATGATCACACCAATAATTGCACCAAAAATAAGAATAATGGAGAGAGTTGTTGACAATATCAAAATTAATTTAATATTGTTCCTTTGTGAATTGGATGGACCCGTCGCTATCACAAGTGCAAAACAAATTTAGTATGTGTTAGTTTGCAATGAAACCCAAACAAACATCAAACAAATAACTAACTTACATTATTCTAAAATTACCATTTCACAACTAAAAACTTGCCTTTGCATACCCTCCCATTAGCATTAGAAGACAAAAAAAATTCCCTATTTTGAACATTTAGAACTTTGTAGTAATCCAAATGGATCCCCCAAATTTTAAAAATAATTTTTCATTTTAGTTTCAAATTTAGTTCTAGAATGTGATATCTTAACAAAACAATTTTAATGGGCAACAATTCCACCTATTTAATGTGACATGTTGTAGATTGGGTGTATGACTCATATGAAACCCCTATTTGATAATTCAAGCCTTTCAATTTATGAAATTTAACTTCATTTATATAATAGATATCCATTTCTAGTATTGATATTTGAAAGTCATATAAATGTTTTTGTATACAAGTTTTTTTTTTGCATTAAATTTTTTATTTAATTAATAAAGTGATGATGGAAATAAATGTGGAATACAACCCTTCTATGGTAATTTAATGGGGACATGGAATTGTTGCAATTATTATAATCCCAACCTATTGTGCGGAGCACAGTATTGTTGTCGCGACAATTCAATTGTTGATGGTATGATATTTCAGGATTGGAACTTAATGGATGGTTTTTGCAAATTGGATTTCCTCCAAGCCTACAAAGAATGTCCATTAGCATGATTAGTATATTGGAACAATGATATTCATTTTCAATTAAAATTAAAAAAAATTCCAATTTCTATCATGTTTCTTTGAATAAAGATATTTAACTCTAAACTTGAAGCTAAACTATGATGAGAATGGTTTCCAAACTTGTATGCTACAATTGCATGTTAAAAAACAATCAATTCAAAACTTACAAGATTGGAGAATAGGTCTTTGTGTCTTCCCAACTTGGGTCAAGTGTGCTTATATCATTATGCACCATGGAGATAAATACTCCATATATTAAATATACTTGATCCCAAGTAGTCATATTCAAAGTCCCACTAAAGTTGTTATAATCAAAATTTCTGCATTGTAGCAACTTGCAAGAATATAATGTTAGTTCAAATTGTGCACAATAATGTTTATAATGGAATTTGATAAATGAAGTTATTATGTTTGTCCTTCACATCAATCCAAAATAAGTTATATGCTGACCTTTTGTTGAACTCTTATTTATAATTTAATGAATGTTTCACATACATATATGTATTTTCGCATCTCAAATTTTCACTACATATTAATTTGAGAAAATGTATCTTGATGTGTACTCACATTTCTTGTAAGGTTGAGTTTGAACAATCTAGCAAATTAGAAGGAAATGAGCCATTCAAACTGTTGTTACCAAAGTTCCTGCAATGAACATTTGTACCCACACTCCAACTTTGAAAATAAACCAAGATTGGATGACATTTGGACATGTTGAAGGACTAAGATTGTAATATCAAAAACTAATTAATTATTTTCAAAACTTCACAAATGACGCAAAATTTTAAAAGAGGACTAAACCGAGTACCAATTTGATTAAAAAACTCAATGATGTAGATTAAACATTTCCTTCTCTATGTCACCGTGGGATGAATTATAGAGATTACAAATCATCACATGATTTTTGTGTAATTTAACTAGCAATCTTTCAAATTGTGCAAAAGTGCAGAAGGACACTTACAATATTATTAAAGACATTGGGCATGAGGTGCTTGTACTCGGTACAAGGTTGCCAGAAAGATTGTTGTTTGATAAGTCCAAAACATTAAGTTTGGGAATATCCCAAATGGAAGGTGGGATTGGTCCATTGAGTTGATTGCTCCTAAGATTCCTATGCAACCCCCAAAAAGAAACAAATATATTAGTTTAGATCTAATGAGCTGTAGATTTATTGATTCATAAGTTTGTGCACAAAGACTTGAAAAAGTGGGTTACTAGTTCTTGAAAGCATTTAATTAGAATCTTACATCTTATTATTAGTTGCACCTTGCAATTGGCATAAGAGGAAAACACTCAATCTAAGTTAATCCTTGTCTAAGAAATTTGAGAAATTTGGATTGAGTTGTATAAATTGGATGAATAAGTTATATAATTATTTGAAGATTTATAGTATTTTTTCATAGTATGTAGCTAGGTGCTTTACCCAAAAAAAAGGTCATTACTTGAGATTGGACAACTGAAATTATTCAATATTTCTACACATGTAACTGGAACAAATTTTACAAAAGTAAGGTCATGAAGGTTACATACAAGGTGGTGAGATTTGGAAATTGGGAAAAGTCGGGTAGCAAACCATTCAATTCATTGTTCTCAAGTACACTGCACAACACAGAACAAAATACAAGGTTGAAAATGAACTAAAATGTAATCATGATTGAGGATTAATTTTATACATTTGTGACGATGACCGTGAGTATAATCACATTGTATATTATTTTGAACCATAAAATTTATAGGTTTTTCTAAATATTTCTATTGAAAGTGGAAGCAAACATTGCATTAGAAAATAAGAAGAGGAATTTCTACTACGCAATAAAAATCATGGAGAATGAAAGTTGTGAACACTACTTACAGGCTGGTAAGACTTCTAAGCTTGCCGAAACTAGGAGAAATTGGGCCAGTTAAACCGTACCCAGAGAGATTCCTGTTAAGGATCAAAACAAAATGGCCCACTTTTGACGTTAGATTACATAATATACAACCTCTTATCATTGAAGAAGCTCATGAAGTCCAATCAATAGGTTCAAGGTAAGGTTATGAACTGTGCCCAAGCTCTGAGTTATTGTGGATGATTATGACCTCTCTTGGAGTTATACATTTTTATTTCTCATACTTATCCAGTGAGCAACCACACCCCATGGTTGATCAAGTTTAGATGACTAAATTTTGGCCAGTGATGGATCAAGCCAATAATATTGTTTGAAACACCCTTCATTTCCATAATACAAGAACAAAAACTTATGTTGTTCCATCTCATTTACAACATGACAAAATTCAAGCTCCCCACACCTCCTTATTTTGGACATATCTCTTTCCCACATCATGTAAACTTGACCCAATGTTTTTTTGTATTTGCATATATTCTACATTTAGCATAAGCTTCCTCCTAGCCTTGGAGGAACCTAATTACAAATCTAGAAAGGTGCCTCCAAGGTGCCAGATACAATTAATGATGTCAATTTTTTACATTGAGTAAGGCAGGTTGGATTAGGGGTTATATTGTCCTTGGGCTACCTCCTTAAGTAGTGTTCACAGGAAAACTAAAGCATTGAGACAAGAGGACCACAGCATCAGCCATTGTTTGATCTTCTGACCTTGCCAAAACACCCACTCGTTGTCCCACTAGAATGTTGTGCCCCAAACCCTTACATCATAGATAGGTTCCTTTCAAAATAGGAGTGCAATTGAGGTGAGATAATCTCCTGTGCAACCCAAATCTAAACAACTGAAGGAAAGCAAGAAAACTTCCGCTATTTCTAAGTTGGTGATTTTCAGTTACTAGGAGTTTGGCGAATTACTCACACTGCTATAATTGAAGAACTATTTTGAAGAATGCTGACGTTGCTACATGTGACCCATGGATGTGGATATGGAAGACAAGGATCCCCAGTCCAAACGCTAAGGTTTCCATAACTGGCTTTTATTTCCTCAATGGCAAGAGCTGCACACCCCAGGTTAATTGCAGTCACACAATCTGAAACACTTCAAGAGCATAATAGCTATATTTTTTACATGTAATTTAGTATCCACATAGGATATCTATCTGCGAAGCAAGGTAGTTTGTTTTGTTTGTTTGTCACACTGACAGCTCCCAAACCACTGCCCTTCATGTCGCATTCTTGATATCTATGGAAAGCTCTTGGTGGGGAAGGGTGCACCAACTTGGTTTGAGACTCTTTGAAGCTATGGCTGTGGAAGCCATTGATTATTGAACTAATTTCTCAATTAAAACTAAATAAAATCGGAAATGAAAACTGTATTGAAATTTGGGCGCATTCTTGGTGTTCCACGAAAGCCCTTGGCGAGTCAGATTTAACAGAGTTTATTTCACAAGTTTCAGAGCCAAGGTGTGGAAGATATTGATTTTTGAGTGGATTTTGTCGCTGGAAATTCAAAAAAATTGCAAAAATTGGGTTTGTAAGGAAAAATTAGTTGAGCCCTCAATCTGTTCACACTTGGGCCAACGGAAAGGCTCCACTAGTGAAGATTTAAGCATTCTATGTTCATTTCTATTAGCATTTTTTCTTCCCATATACTAGGTTGGAACATTAATCTGATATTCCTCATATCATTGTTAGATAGATGTTGGCAGGCAGCAAGGAAGGTAGGCCATAAATGCTAGCTCGTTA
>Ga0209611_10008822_pt1 | contig 15541 bp, 10 predicted proteins | sample S1TSphgellanicum_3_FD_187693 | JGI IMG/M metagenome (GOLD analysis project Ga0209611, IMG submission 187693) | Host-associated microbial communities from peat moss isolated from Minnesota, USA - S1T2_Fc - Sphagnum magellanicum MG (SPAdes) (version 2) | ecosystem: Host-associated > Plants > Peat...
ACATGGGAAGATATTGAGTTGTTTGGTAAGTCAAAACATGAATGGTTCAAAAATTTCTTGGAATTAGCGAATGGCATTCTATCTCATGATACTTTTGCACGAGTGTTCGCTCGGCTTAATCCTGAACAATTACAAAAAAGTTTTATAAATTGGATTCAGTCTATTAGCAAATTAACAAATCAGGAAATAGTTGCAATTGATGGGAAAACTCTTTGTAGTTCTTATGATACGTCAAATGATAAAGCTGCTATAAGTATGGTGAGTGCTTGGGCGGCAGCTAATTGTCTAGTTTTAGGACAAGTTAAGGTTGATGAAGATTCAAATTAAAAGTTTTATGTCTTCAAGGTTGTATTGTTACAATAGATGCTATTGGATGTCAGAAAGAAATTGTTAAACAGATTGTTGAACAAGATGGCGATTATGTTATTACTCTAAAAAAGAATCAAAATTCATTATATGAAAAAGTTGAAAGTCTGTTTGAATCGGTAATTAACAAAGATTTTCAACTTCTTGAATATAGTGATTTCCGGAAAGATGAATCGGGACATGGTCGTCATGAAATTAGGCAATGTCTCATGTTAAGTAATATTCAAGAACTAATAGATCCAGAGGGTAAATGGTTAAAACTTACAAGTGTTGTCATGATAAATTCTTGGCGAACAGAAAATGGAAAAACGACATTGGAAACTCGTTATTCTATTACTAGTTTACCTAATAATGCTGAATTTTTATCTCGATGCGTACGTACACATTGGAATATAAAAAACAAGCTACATTGGATACTTGATGTGCAATTTGATGAAGATAGTTCTCGCGTCAGGAAAGGTAATGCCCCTCAAAACTTAGCAATTATTAGGCACATTGCTCTTAACCTTTTAAATAAAGAGAAAACAGTTAAAGCTGGAGTTAAACGTAAAAGAAATAAAGCTGGATGGGATAACGAATATTTAGAAACGATTTTATCAGGAGCATTTTCATTGTAATTTTGTAGTTCTGTTTATCATCATTAAGTAAGTGGGCGGGAATAAATCACTCTTGGTTTTTTGTGGCAAAGAGCGCTAAAGCGCAACTACGAGCCAATTCTAGGGTTTTTACATTTCGTAACATACTTGTAAATTTTCCCGCCCACCTACTTAGTCAATCGAGTTAATACTACTTGTATTTAGCTCTTCTGCTTGCTATATCCATGTATTATATGGAAAAAGAAATCGAGGCTTCCCTTGTATTACATGGAGAGGCTGAATTCATTTACAGATTCACTTTTACCGTGTAATACACGGTCAAGATCACACCGCTTTTTCCAAGTAATACACGGATTAGATTTTAGTAGATCCATAATTCTTTTGTTTCCTTACCAAGTCTTGCTTTAATTCCTCTGGACTTTCAATCAGGACCGAACGTACAGTGATTAACTTAACTTAAATTACTTTCCACCTTCTATATGCACGTATACATATTTTTGTCAAGACTATTTTTGACATATTTTAATGCGTTTGCCCTGACTGGTAGTCCTTCGTTCAAAATATCCAACTATTTCTCCAAACCACCGTTTAATTGTCTGTACACTTTTTTGATAATATGGTTCAGCTTTCTTTAACCAATCGATATTATTGGTCTTCATTTATTTTGATTGGTGATGCGTATTGAAAATTACTCCCTTCCCGGTCAAAAATTACCTAAATCTCTCTAACTTATATTTCTGTGTCCTCTGCGCCTCTGCGGTTAATTATACTAAAAAGGGTTGAGAGCTTTACTTTTTCATAACTGCTAATGGCAATTTTTCCTCACTCCATTCGAGAGAGATTTGTTTGTACGTAGTTCTGAGTCGTTGTATTTTTGAGGACTGAAGTCCTCACTACGAACCACCATTACTACGACGATGATTTGCCGCTTGTGTTAATAAAGATTCCGCAAAGGCGATCGCATCCTGTCCCGATTTCCCGCCAGCTAACTGTGCTAGTTCTTCTCGACGCTTAGTTAAATTGTCCAAGGTTGTGACTCGCACGACGGTACGTTCTTCGCTACTCCCATTTTTTTCTTTTTGCTCCTTAACTTGATTAATAACTTGCTTATCTACCCGGAAATGACGGTCTGCCATAGCAGCGACTAAGGGTTGGTGGGTCACACATAATACTTGATGACCTTGACTAAGCTGGTGTAGTTTTTCTGCGATCGCCTGCGCGACTCGTCCGGAAACCCCAACATCAATTTCATCAAACACCATTGTCTCCACAGCATCAGCCTGAGAAAAACAAGCTTTCAAAGCTAGCAAAAATCGACTCATTTCACCGCCCGAGGCAATTGCCGTCAAAGGTTGTAGGGGTTCTCCAGGGTTAGGACTAAACATGAACGTAATTTTATCTGCTCCCATTGCAGTGGGGGAAGTCGGTACGATCTCAACTTGAAACTGCACTTTTTCCATTGCCAAGGGTTTGAGTTGCCTTAATAGTTCTGCTTCTAAGTGTGCGGCGGTGCTGCGTCGCAACTGAGTTAACTTCTGACAAGCTTGTGTAAGCTTTTTCAAAGACTCCTGTTCTTGCATCTCCAGACTTTCGATGGATTGTTCACTGTCAGTGAGTTCGGCTAATTCTCCTTGGATACGCTGGTAGTAGGCGATCGCTTCATGGAGTGACGGACCATACTTACGGCAAATTTGCTTTAATTCCCGTATCCGCTCTTCCACTTCCTCCAAACGCTGGGGATCAGCCTCCAAACCTTCCCCATAGGCATTAATTTGCCGTGCGACTTCCATCACAGTTGCCTGAGCATCCCTCACTAAGTCCAACAGCGTCTGCAACTGAGTGTCATATTCTACCATGTCATTTAATGTTACCTCGCTGTCTCCCAGTAAATCTCCTGCTGCTGGAGTTTCACCGTCGTTTTGGTACAAATATTGGTATATTTTGTAACTCATCTGCTGCAATTCGACTACATGACTGAGGCGCTCCCGTTCTTGCAAAAGCTGTTCTAATTCAAGACCATCAATCAGATTTGCGGTTTTCAGTTCCTGCACTTGATATGTCAGCAAATCCAGTTGTTGCAAACGTTCGCGTTCTGAAGTACGGCGTCCTTCTAAGGTTAGATGTGCTTGTTGGTAGGCTGTAAACCTAGAAGCAATCATATGACGCTGCTGCATGAGAGAGTCGCCACCGTAGACATCTAGCCACTCCCGGACTTGAGCCGACTGTCCCACTTGTACAGTTTGACCTTGGGCAGTGATTTCTAGTAAGCGATCGCGTAGCCCTCCCATCACCTGCCGATTTACCAACACTCCATTTACCCGCGAGCGACTGCGAATATTACTAGAACTAGTTGTGATTTCTCGGCTGATAACTACGCAGTTATCATCGATCAAATCGATTTCCTGTTCGCTTAACCAGGCAGCTAATGCCGCATTCGAGGTGAAGCTGGCTTCTACCATTGCTCGACTTGTGCCAGAGCGAATCACTCGACTAGAGACTTTACCGCCCAATGCCGCATCAATGGCATCTAGAATGATCGACTTTCCAGCGCCTGTTTCGCCTGTCAGTACGTTCAGTCCAGCGCCAAATTCCAATTCTAATTGGTCAATTAAGGCAAAATTTTCTATTCGCAGACAGAGCAACATGTTTGTCAAATTCTCCGTAGGGACAGACGCCGGATCATTCGCATTTAAGGGATACTAGAGATTGTGTTTGAACAAATAGCTATACTTAATACCATTAGATAAGTACACCCAAATGAAGTGTACCAAACCTAGATAAGTTTGACATTGATGATTTGGCGGTTATTAGTCCTCGGTTGATGGTTGTTGGTCGCCACCTAACACCAAACAACTAACGACTAACAAATCCCCCAATTAAAATGTTACGATTTGTTTAAATATTTAAAGTATTGACTCTAATACAGTGGTAAGTTCATGACTCCTAAGACAGTTCCCCCTACCTCCCGACCCATTAAGAAGGACAGCCACGCGTCCATTGAGGACAGTCACGCAGGTGGCTTGCGCCAAGACGAACTGTCTGTCACTGAGATCATGCCTGAAAACGGGACAATCAGCAAAGTTGTCAGTGTACCAACCCTAGAGTCAGCCCGAAAGCACAAGACGCTAGTAAATAAAGTCGAATCAGAGACAATATATTACCAGCCACTGGAGATTGCAGCGCATTATCAAAAACGAAAAGTGCAAGTTCTGCGGCGTATTTTCGCAGTTTTGCTCCCAACTATTGCCTTTGTGTTTGGGTTGTGGTGGAATGCGAAACGCGGAGTTGTTGTCAAAAATGATCGGCGGCGAGCAATAGAGTTGCGAGAACTGCTCACAAAACTGGGGCCAGCCTACATCAAAATTGGACAAGCTTTGTCCACTCGACCGGATCTGGTTCCTCCTATGTATTTAGAGGAACTCACTCAACTGCAAGATAAATTGCCAGCTTTTCCCAACGAAATTGCTTACCAGTTTATTAAAGAAGAACTAGGCGCTTTTCCACAAGAAATTTACGCTGAAATATCACCCCAACCCATTGCCGCCGCTTCCTTAGGGCAAGTCTATAAAGGTAAGCTGAAAACTGGGGAAGAAGTTGCGATCAAAGTCCAACGCCCTGACTTACGAGAACGCATCACCATAGACTTATACATCCTGCGCCGACTAGCAGCATGGGCTCAGAAAAGTATTAAACGGGTGCGCAGTGACCTTGTGGGTATCCTCGATGAATTAGGGACTCGCATCTTTGAGGAGATGGACTATATCAACGAGGGAGAAAATGCTGAGAGATTTTTCCAGCTTTACGGTCACATGAAAGACGTTTATGTACCGAAAATTTACTGGGAATACACTAACCGTCGCGTCTTGACGATGGAGTGGATTACTGGGCTCAAATTAACTCAGACAGAAGAAATTCGCGCTTTAGGCATAGACGCTCGTTATCTGATAGAAGTGGGTGTGCAGTGTTCGCTGCGCCAACTGCTGGAAAATGGTTTTTTTCACGCTGACCCCCATCCAGGTAATTTGTTAGCTACCCTAGACGGAAAGTTGGCTTATCTCGATTTTGGCATGATGAGTGAGATTCAGCCACCGCAGCGCTACGGTTTAATTGAGGCGATCGTCCACGTTGTTAACCGCGACTTTGAGGCTTTGGCAAAAGACTACGTTAAGTTAGATTTTTTGTCACCAGATACTGATTTAACACCGATTATTCCGGCTTTTGCCAGGGTGTTTGCTGATGCTCAAGGCGCTAGCGTTGCCGAGTTAAATATTAAAAGCATCACTGATGAACTATCGACTTTAATGTATGAGTATCCCTTCCGCGTACCACCCTACTACGCTTTGATTATTCGCTCCTTAGTAACGTTGGAAGGTATTGCTATCTATATAGATCCTAACTTCAAAGTTCTTAGCGAAGCTTATCCCTACGTTTCTAAGCGTTTGTTGACTGACCCATCTCCTGAATTAAGAGCATCTCTGCAAGATTTGCTATTTAAAGATGGGAGATTTCGCTGGAATCGCTTAGAAAACCTATTACGCAATGCTCGCAATAGTCAAGGCTACGACTTCAACCAAGTTCTAAATCAGGGGATAGACTTTCTGTCTTCGGAACGAGGGGCTTTTATTCGTGACAAATTAGTAGATGAAATTGTCAAAGGACTTGATGGTGTAGGTAAAAATGTTTTGCATAGCCTTACATACCGACTGCGGGAACGGGTGGGTTTGACAGCCGTCAATGAAATTCCTGCAGCTACAACTGAGCAACAACAAACCTTGGAGCATATTAAAAATATATTAAAAATTCTCCAACAAACCCCTGGTTTTGACCTAGCAAAACTTCCTCCCCAAGTTGCCCAGTTGTTGTTTAATCCAGGAGTACAACTTTTGGGTCAACAAATTGCTAGTCAGTTACTGCAAAAAGCTGTAGTCAGGTTGATTAGAGAACTGCTGGCATCAGAGGAAGGTAAACCTGTTGAGTTAGACCAGCCAGCCAGATTATCTTTGCCTCCGGCAAGAGTGTAGTGAATATTGCTTTTGGTTTTACAGTAGAATACATGCGCTACTTCGCCAGGACTCAGAAGCAGAAATATTCTCAGTTGCTGGTTAATTAAGGAGATCAGGCATTCTAAAATGTCTCTTCACTACAAACGAGGGCTGTAGAATTGCAGCCTTCCATAGCCGAGGAATTGGCCATAAGCTTTCTCACCTGCCGGAAATACTTTAACTCCAAATAGATATACACCTTGGACTGATGGGTTTTGCTCAGGTTTGAGAGCAATTGTGATGGTTCTCCCCGGAGGTACTGGTGGATCAAATGTGATTGATACTGTTCGCGTTTTGGGATCGCTTGTCACATCTTTCAATGTGAGCTTTTGTCCTTGGTGAGAACGGTCTCCCTCAAAAGCAGAAGTATGTTTCAGATCGAAGTGAATGTGGTCTACTCCTTCGTGCTGGTTAATCGTGACCTGTTGCAGTGGTTCTCCAGCATTCTCAGGGATACTGACAACAAAGTAGTATGTCGCACCCACTAAATAAATTTCTTTGTAGGTAGCCTGTGCTTCAACAAGGCTTGGCGGCTCAACAAAATATACTGTACCATCTTGCAACGTGACTGCTCGGCTCAAGCCAACGTTATATTCGCCAATTGCTACTGTGCAAGCAATAGTTGTACCAAATAAAAATGCTAGATGCTTTAGCCTATGCATATTACCTCTATCTCTGTCAAGAGAATTAACATAATCTTGATAATATCTAGAATGACTTTATATTTCTATGATCTTTAGGTAGATAGGGTGATGAAAAAGAGAGATAAAAGTTGCTTAACTAGGGCTTGCTGAAAAAGGCTCTTAATTGAATCTAGGGTCCACAGATGTGGAAAAATTTGAGTGTTGGCAGTTGCTTCTAAAACTTAGCCTACTCTTTTTCGTAACTGTGCGTGCAAGTGTTTTTGGGCATATTTACGTCACATCAACCTCACAGCCTTGCACATATTTGGTGAAAACCCGTTGTAACCTCTTGTCAGATAAGGGTTGTATAGTTCTTCAGCAATCCCTAACTATAAATAAAGTGCAATGGAATGGACGACCGATCTCTCATCGCACAATCAATTGTTGGCGAAAGGACACGATGTGGCTGCATTGACCCGTTCCCTCGAAAAACGATAGGGCGAATGCCATGAGTCATCTGAAAAAGTTTAACCTCCATCGTCCCTGGGAGCAATGCGATTTTGTGAGGTGGATCTAAAAACGAGCGATCGCCTTGACCAAAGTCTGTTTCTGGGATCATAATTGTTGCATTGTTAGTAAGCGAAACACTTCTTGCACTTAATTTTGAATTTTGAATTGGAGCCAAGCGAGTGACCACTTTGGGGAATTCAAAATTAAAGAAGGCAGCTATGCTGGAGGCAGCTATGCTGCTATGATGAATTCACGCATGGGATTTAGACCCAAGAGTGAATTCGGGCCACTCAATATTCTATTGAGTCGGGGACTCAGACCCTTGCACAGGAGTGGTCGCTCTTATGGTTCGGGCAACCCTTGAAGGAACTTATTCATAAGTGCCCTCTGCCCTCAGCATAGCTGCCTTTCTGGTTCAAGCAGGGAAAACAAAATTTTTGCTCTTATTTAATTCTGGGTTCAACCCCCCACGAATCAGTCTTAATTTTTGAATTTTGAATTTTGAATTGTTTTGGCTGGCTTTCTGGGTTTAACCCAAAAATAGTCACGTGCTTATCCAATTTCTGATATCGAGCAACTACCTGAGAAATTGCAGTGACAGCAGCGTGATCCCACACATGAGCTTGATGAAAGTCAATCACAACTGTTTCTGGGTCTTCAATATAGTTAAAGAATTCCACAAAGTTGGCGATGGAACCAAAGAAAAGTTGTCCCGATATTGTATATTGTTTTGAGCCGTCCGGATCGAAGGATTTTACTGCTTTGATTTGGGCTACTTTCCAACTAAATATTAAACTACTCAGAATCACGCCACTCAAAACCCCTTTAGCTAGGTCATTAGTCCAGAGGGCGATCGCCACCGTGAAAGGCATGACAATGGCATCATTTAAGGGCATATTGCGTAACTGGTTTAATGATTTCCAATCAAATGTTTCAAAAGACACCATAATCATTACGCCGACCAATGCTGCCATTGGTATCTGCTTAACTGTATCTCTAAAAACAAAGATCAGAATGAGCAAAAAAGCACCCGAAACAAAGGTGGATAGACGACCTTTTCCTCCAGATCTTGTATTAATAATCGATTGCCCAACCATGCCACAACCAGCCATACCACCAAAAAAACCTGTGACAATATTGGCAATACCTTGACCTTTAACTTCCTGATTTTTAGAACTCTTGGTTTCTGTTAACTCATTGAGCAGATCTGCCGTTAACAAGGATTCTAAAAGACCGACTATCGCCAAGGTTAATGAGTAAGGCAGGATAGTTAAAAAGTTTTCTACCTGAAAGTCTATGTGTGGCAGGTGGAAGGATGGAAGCGCACCCGTAATATTTCCAATATCTCCTACTCTACGTAAATGAAAATTTGTATTCATTGCTATGATAGTCATAATAACAATGGCAACCAGGGGTGATGGTACACTCTTGGTAAAGCGAGGTAGGAGATAGACAATCGCTAATGTAGCTACCACCATGAAGTACATTGGTAAGGATTGTCCAGCAAATTGTCTCACCTGAGCTAGAAAAATTAAGATGCCCAGGGCGTTAATAAAACCCGAAACAACGGACTGGGGAATGAAGCTAAAAAATCTGTCCCCTTTAAATACTCCTATAAGGAATTGAATGATTCCCGTCAGGATTGTGGCGGCAAATAAATACTCCACCCCGTGTTTTTCTACTAATGAGGTCATCAGTAAAGCCATAGAACCAGTGGCGGCGGAAATCATTCCTGGTCTTCCACCAACTAGGGAAATCACCACTGCTATGCAAAAGGAAGTATATAGCGCTACCATTGGCTCCACTTTAGCTATTGCGGCAAAAGCCAAAGATTCAGGAATCAGAGCTAATGCCACGGTTATGCCTGCTAAAGTATCACTTCTAGCATTAGAAAAATCTATGCCTTTAAAACTTTCTGAATTCAGTTTTTTTCTGACTCTAATATTTATGCTTTTAGCTTTAGCTTTAATAAAAAGCACTAATACCCCCATTTCAATTAGAGTTAATTTCAGGATTTTACCAATCTCCAGTATTAAATAGCAGGCGTTATAACATTGACGTCGGAATTGCCTCTCCTGGGTCTGAATATGTCCAAGCTGCATTTCTGGCTGTGGCAGTCCCACTTGAAATTGAAAAGTCCTGCATCTGCTATCATCCCCTCAATAACATGTGCAATGAGTTGCAGTTGCTGCACATCGCGATCACTAAACTGGTGGGACTGGAACGTGCCGACGTGCAAGACTCCAATCATGCTTTGATAGACGGGTAGAGGGATACCGACGAGCGATCGCAAACCCTTATGGCGCAGGATTGGACTTACGATCTCTATTTCAGACAGGTTACTCACTATCATTGGTTCTATGCTTGCAGCGATGCGACCAGCAAAACCTTGTCCAATTGGGATACGTATCTGTTGTACAATCTCCTCCTCTAATCCTAGCGTGGCATACACTGCCAGATTTTGCTGATCCTTAATAGGTAGTAGAAGCGTAACTGTATCTACGGACATGTACTCTCGCAGCCACTCAAGTAGCTTTTTAACGGAGGTCGCAAACTGAATTTCCGATCCTAGTCGCGCCCCGCCGATAGACACATTCTGGTTTTTATCGGACTGTGGAAAAATAGTTTTGTCTACCCTTGGCGATTTTAGGTTTAACGAGAAGTGGGACATGAAGGGTCGCTCAAAGACTATGTGGAATAAGTAAGCAACCAGTAGTGCTGATGGCACAGCGATGAGGAACCATTTGACAGCCATCATTGTAGGAGATAACTGGAAGCTGAGTAAAAGTTGGTGTACGAGCCACACCACGGGAGCATGGGTGATATAAAGGCTGTAGGAAAATGTTCCCAGTGCCACTAACCATGGTGATTCCAATAGCTGTAGAACTGGGGGGAGTGCCTTGCCGTTAATTACAAAGTTGGTGCAGTAAATGAGAAAACAAGCCGTCCCAAGGGCAACACAGTAATGGACAATCCATTCCTCCAATCCTAGAAGCAACCCAAATCGTAGCCACTCACTTAAGAAAGCAAGGAAAGCAAAGATAATGGCTAGCACACCCCATGGTAATGAATCGTTGAGCCGCTTCAAAGATGGCTTGTGCGAAAAACCAATATCTGCGGCTGCCATTCCCAAGGCAAAAAGACCCACAAACCAGGGACAGGCATGAAAGGCGACTTCAGCACCCATGAGATATTTAAGTGTCAGTCCCAGCAGAATGGCGATCGCGACCGTAGGCAATAAGCCTAAACACCGCCAGATCGGTATTAACAAGATTGCAAACACAAAGTAGATTTGCCATTCTACGGCAATAGTCCACGTTGGACCGTGAATCTTATTACTGTGTACGCCAAAATTTTGAATCAGTAGTAGATAAACAAGTACATCATTCAAGGAGAAATCAGGAGAAAATAAGCCATTGAGAGTTTTTAAACTGACATCAGACCAGCCGAAAGCACCAAAGCGTTCTAGCCACAGTATTGATATACCTAACAACATGCACAACAGCAGAGCAGCATAATACGTTGGGAGAATCCGTCGAACTCGTCGCTTAAAGAAACCTAGCAACCCTCCTGAAAAAGACCCTTTACCAGAGCGAACTACTGGAAGCATGAGACAGTAGCCGGAAAGAACGATAAAAATGACGACGGCAAAAATTCCATACCTCAAAAACTTTGTCACAGGCAGCCATAGCAGGGCGGGTTGTAAAGCAAGGTTAGGATCCCAACTGTGAACCAGTACCACATAGAGAGATGCCAAACCACGTATGCCATCTAAGTAAGCCAGGCGGAGTTTGTGGTTACTTGGTTTTTCTTGATGAGTCGTTGAAGGTTCTCTTACTTGATTCATTTCTATTTGGTAATTTGTCAGCAAATTCACTTAAGTTCAATGCATGATAATTGTGGGTTGCTACATCTAGACAAACCTTCAATAGTTATGCGGTTGCTTCTTTTATGTCACTAATGGCTATTCAGATTACCGATATTTTATTGATGATCCCGACCAGATTAAAAAGGAAACTTACGTAACACGAGTAGAAGGGAAAAATAGCAGGCTGAGACATTACTTAGCAAGACTGCATAGGTTAGAGTCAATGCTGGGATTATCAATCAAATCGCTAGTGCATTGCCTTAAGTATAGATCTGTCCCTGCGCCGAACTAAATCATTCGTGTTTTGTGTAACGCTAGATTTCTAAACAGGTATAACTAGTACAGCGTCTCTACGAGACGCTGCTTGTCACGCTTGCGCGTCTCGAACGTGAGTGCGTCTCCCCGAGTGAGAAAGTGTACGTGGAATTCAGAATCAAAAAAGCTTATGCTGTAAGCTTTCCGATGATTTTGAATGGTTACTTTATTTCCGTTGTAGTGTACTAATTAAGGTGGAATGTACTAGTTAAGGTGGAGTGTCACCCACTTCGGACATCACGTTAAAGTCTACCATTGGTGCAAATAAGCAAGGGCAACCGCGTCTTCCATGACGGTTTTCTTGCGTCCAGTTTCTGTAGGTTGCTGCTGCTAGCACGATTAAAAAAAGCTGACAGAGTTTAACGATATGTAAATAAATGTACTTAACAAGCTAACGATTAGTGTAAAGTTAATATGAACTTTTTGTAAGGATTGAGCAACCAGAGAGAGACTGGATTGAAAACCACCGAAGTCAGCCAGTAGGGTTGTGTTGCGAAAATTGCTTAAAGACAAAAGCAGTACCAGCGGGTACGCCATAGGCACTCTGAGCGACAACTGTTTGTCCGGCTTAAAGCCCGCTTAATATTTCCACACTGATAAAGCTCCACTAAATGGGATAACCGTCTGTAACGTAGAAAAAGACAGCGCCAACATTTTATTATCAACCATAAATATCTAAAAGTTTCTGAACATAAGAAATGAGCACAAATCTAGATTGTAAAGATTTTATCAAGAATTGTTAAAGTTTATGTAAAAAGGTTCAAAATTTGTTGCATGCTGTACTGGTTCAAGTGTTAAGCTTTATAACGTAATGGACAAATGAAGCTACTTGCATAAATTTGTTTCATTGCCGAAAAGCTAAGTGTGCATACAAATGCACTAGTAACTCATAGTCGTCTACGCTTCTGTTGCCTAAGCTGAACAAGCGAGGGTAAGGTAAATGATGAATTGTTTATTAGAGTCTATTTGCGTTCTCAATCACAAATTGAAGTTTCTGCAATTAGTCTTAAGTAAAAGCAGTTGCGAAGTAGTGAGGTTGTGCAGAAAAGAGTAAAGCTGCACAATTTAAACTCAGAGGTTATTTATCATGTTTGGAACAGATTTTCTCAGATCAATCCTCGTAGCTCACATCCAGCAACCACTGCTAAAAGGTACTCTTTTTGTGGCATATGACCTTGTGATTCAAAGAGTCCCGGCTGTAAGAATTCCTGGTGGTTTGACTCCACCTTAGGCTGAGCTATGTAATTTGCTCTCTTGATAGATATCAGAGGCTTGGTCGCTTTATGGATTCAAGCTGGCTGGAGAGAGTTGAGATAACAAGATTTAGCTTAAGAGTAGGGAGAGTAAACGCCCAGCTAAATAATGGCTTGGAAGGCTACTTTACCCCCAGTAGCACCAACCCTAAATATCAACCCTATTTTGTGCCATGTCACCAAAACATAGTATTTACGGTAACACTGACATGACTAGGTTTTAGTTTGCTAAAAGCAAGATCTGCAACAACAGCCTGTTCTCTTCATTAGTTGAGATTTCAGGTACTCAGGAGTTGCGACTTTGTGCGAGAAATCTAATTTCTGCAATCAGAAGGTTGGCTTGCACATTCAGTCTTTGTGCCCGATTGATAGCTTCTTCGCGAGAGTGACTAACACTATTTGAGTAAGAAACTACAAATTTTGGCGGCATCGGCCATTGCTAGACACGACGCTACACAAAGACCTATTTGTCTAACTTTCATTTTTAGCCTCATGAGTCAACTTACATAAGCTTCTACTACGTACGCTGACAAAACGAGTAACACCAGCATCCGCTTAGCATACTTGGATGGGATACGTGGTTTGGCTAGGGCACCAATTTCTGCTAAGCCAACATTTGTCTCCAACAATGATGGCTGTCAAATGGTTCCTCTTTGCTGTGCCATTGTCACTACTAGTTGCTTACATATTCCATCTCATCTTTGAGCGACCCTTTATGTCTGATATCAAATCCGTTTTGAAGCGAGAATGGTTTTCTAACATTCGAGCAGATATCCTCGCTGGTGCTGTGGTAGCGTTAGCACTGATTCCGGAGGCGATCGCATTTTCTATTATTGCAGGAGTGGATCCGAAAGTTGGACTGTATGCCTCGTTCTGTATTGCAGTGGTTACAGCTTTTACGGGAGGACGCCTTGGCTTAATTTCGGCTGCTACCGGAGCTATGGCACACAGTTTTCATGACGCTACTCACTCATAACTTGGCAATTGGAGTGGTCATTGGTATAGCACTTAGTACAATTTTGTTTTCGCGCAAAATTGCCCAACTTGTCTTTGTAGATACAATTCTTAGTCCTGATCAACAAGAGCGTATTTACAGCGTTGCCGGTCAACTTTTCTTTGTGTCAGTGGACGAATTTTTGGCTGCCTTTAATTTTAAAGAAGAATTGCAACACGTGAAGATTAACCTGACCCATGCCCACATTTGGGATCAAGCAGCGGTTGCAGCCATTGATAAAGTGGTGCTTAAATTTCAAAGAAATAGTACAGAGGTTGAGCTAGTGGGACTGAATGAAGCAAGTGCTAGATTATTGGAAAAGCTTGCTAATCATAATAAGCTAGGGGCATTAGAGAGTCTTGAAATGCACTAGATATGTTGGAGTAAATCTGGTTCTGACGAATTTGGTAGAAATATTTTGGCTCTACCAAATAGACACGAGTTTAGAGTGGCAATTTAATGCTGAATAACAATTTTGGTTTATCTCTCAAATATCACGCTGAGGTTAATTAAATGAATCAACCTTCAACAGAAATAAAGACGAGTAAAATACATCTTTCTTACTTGGATGGACTACGTGGCTTTTCATCTCTATTTGTGCTTTTATTTCATCTGATTCAACATCAAGAAGGAAATTTGCCTGTATGGATAACCTTGCCACATAAATTACTGAGATATGGTTTCTTAGGTGTGCCAGTTTTTATAGTACTATCTGGTTATTGTTTGATGCTGCCAGTAGTTCGCTCTCAAAAAGGTTATATTACAGGCACTTTGTTAAATTACTTCAAGCGGCGATCGCGACGAATAATTCCAACATACTATGCAGCTGTTATTTTTTGTTTACTACTAGCTCTAATAATATACGGATTGGAGAAATTTACTAATTTTCAATGGCATGAGCTTCCTTGGGACTGGTTTTCACCTAAATTCTCTTTAATTGATGTAATTTTACACTTTCTCCTTATCCATAATTTGGCTTTAAGACCACAAGCTTTTAGTATTAACATTCCATTTTGGAGTGTGGCTGTAGAGTGGGAAATTTATTTTCTATTTCCACTACTGCTGCTACCTTTATGGCGATTTTGGGGTTGGTGGTTGGTGCTTAGCATTGCTTTTTTAATTGGACTTGCTCCAATTTATTTGTTCAATGGTGTAATGAAGCATAGTAGTTTTATTTTTTTAGTCTCATTTGCTTTAGGTATGCTAGCAGCAGATATAGGCTTTTCACGCAAGCCACATTTGCTATGGATGAAAAGGTCTTATCCGTGGGCTTTACTTACTGCGATTTTTACTGCTCTTTGTTTATTAGCAGAGTGGCAACAATTAAAAATAGATGCATGGGTTTGCTTGATTTTTGCAAGCACGGCAACTTCTTGTCTCATGATCTACTGCACTAACTTGGTCAGTGAGGGTAAAAGATTGCCAATAATGCTCAAGTTATTTGAATCACCCATCCTGCTGAACTTAGGTGCATTTTCCTACAGTTTATATCTAACTCACGGACCAGTAACTACGCTTGTACGTCACTTTCTACTAAACCTACAATTGACTCCAATTATGTTTGCAGTATCAATATATTTGGTGAGTGGAGGAGTAGCATTGATGTTTGCCTATTTATTTTACATAATCTTTGAAAAGCCATTTTCATCTATATCCCGATGAAACGCGATGAGATGTGTTCAGACTCATTATTAATGATCAAATAAATGTTGCCTTAAACTGTCGTATACTACAAGACTCTACAACCACATTTTTAGATTCCCACTAAACTTGCAGACTGTAAATTATGAAATTATTGACGAGAATTTGTACAAGTTACAGACAGTGGAACTACATCAGAGAATGGATGAATAATGAACAGATTTTTAATGATATAACTGATTGGATAATCTTAAATGATTGTCCTTCTGATCCAATCCCTGAAGATTTAAAAAATGTGATCAATAATAGAAAAATAAAATTTCATGAATTTGA